>OGXU01000086.1_pt1 | contig 52275 bp, 64 predicted proteins | sample 1576381 | NCBI WGS metagenome assembly OGXU01 (sample SAMEA3541544, study PRJEB24748) | human gut metagenome | biome: human gut; feature: human-associated habitat; material: faeces | place: China | collected 2012 | reverse complement strand
GCCATTGCCATTTCAACCATCTTTGCACCGCCTAATCTAATATAATAGCGTCCAAATCCTCTTTGCTTAACGCTGCCTCTACCTGTGCCTGTTTAATCCATCCTTGCTGCTTGCAAGCACCTATATGAGAAGATAAATCAGCACACCAGGTATATACCTGAGCAGCGTTAAGATACTGTATTGTTTTTTCAGTTTCTCCTTCTTTATAGCCCCGGACTGGACATCCTAACGGATATTCGTTTGCAAAACGTTCTGTGCTGACATTCAGTGCAATTCCCTGCATCGTAAGCTGAGTATCTTTATCGCTATCATACCTCACAGGGGTACCGGTGCATTCAGATATGAAGCCGCCAGTAATTTTGTTTTCTGTCCATGCGTCAACAAGTTCAAGCTTTTGGGCTTTTAACTCTTCAAATGTATATTCTTCGTTAGGCGGTGGTGCTAAAACAAGCCCTACACCTTCTTTAAAACTAACTAAATAACCTACTTCGCAGTCTAAGCCTGTTACATCAATCCAATAAGTTGATGGATCGAAAATAGTAGGTAACTGCTCCATTGTTAAATTAGTTTCATAAATATAAATTATCTTACCGTACAATGGCTGTGCGAATCTATTTTTTGCCATTTAAATATCACCACCGTATTCTATAATTACCCAGCCAGGAGATCCAGATGAACCATTGCTCGTTCCATAACCACCATTACCACCTGTCCCACCAGAACCATAAGAAGCGCCTGCACTTCCATTTCCATTATTAGACGCACCATAGCCACCGCCGCCTCCGTCTGCAAAAACAATATCACCGAATGATGATTGCCCTCCACTATTACCATTACTTGCTGTACCACCATTCGCCGTTAACGAAGCGCCACCAGCACCTCCAGCACCAACAATAGCAGCATATGTTTTGCCCTCTGTAACAGTTATTTTTTTAGAAATTAAAGCTCCGCGCCCTCCTGTTCCACCTGTATTTTTACCGATAATGGCACCACCCAAATATGTTTGCGCAAATCCACCACCTCCTCCGCCGCCTCCTCCTGCTGAAGTAATTTTTGCTGTGGTAATGTCAGGCGGGAACGTAATAGTATATGTACCAGGTGTTATGTATTCAACCTTGTTGTAAGGCGGCTTTCCGCTGTTTAATATAGCGTATGAATCGCCACCACTACCTTTAACCCTACCGCTTGTCGCTCTGCTGTCTGCTATATCTCCAATAGCAACATAAGCAGGAACGCCGTCTATCTTAGCATTTACCCAATGTTCCCCAACTTCGGCAGTAGTAGAGTAGGCTTTCGCCGTTTGCTGCACGCCATTTTTTTTTAAATTCAATTTCTTTGCTAATTCTGCCATAATATCACTCTATCCAAAATTCAGCACCATTTGGTAATACTAAATGTCCAGATGCATTGTATTTGGGTATTTTATTTGCAGCATTGCCGACTTCGCTATTGGGCACATAATCCATTTCAGGAAGTTGATTTGTTGGTACTTTTCCATCTACAAGGTCTGCTTTGTTTTGTAATGGTTCTTCTATTATTTTTTGAACCTGTGCCGCGACAGCCTCTTTTGTCTTTAATGGCGTCATTGCTTTGTTATCAACTACACCAGCAATGGCTTCATCTGTTGTCGCTATGCCAGCAATGCCAGATAACTCTTCTAAGCTGTCAGCAATACCCTGCGCTCTATCTGCCTGTCTTGTAGCTGTAGTTGCTGAAGATGCTGCTGATTCAGCACTGCTTTCTGCACTTGTCTTACTCGCAGAAGCTGAATTTGCTGATGCTGCAGCTAACGTTTTAGATTCTAATGCAGATTCAGCACTACTAGAAGCCGCACTAGCGGAATCTGAAGCACTTTTTTTACTATTTTCTGCAGCAGTTTCAGCAGCCTTAGCATTTTCTTCACTTTTTGCAGATTTGGTTTCACTAGCTTTCGCATTATTCTCACTTGTTAATGCTGCATTTTTACTTGCTAATGCTGCATCAGCACTGCTAGAAGCTAATTCTGCCGAAGCCTGGGCTGTTTCCGCACTGGCAGCAGCAGACGACTGTGATGCAGCCGCAGCATTTTTACTTGCTAATGCTGATTCAGCAGAAGAAACAGCTACACTTTTTGCGTTTTCTGCGGCAGCCACTTTTTCATCAAGTAACGTTTGAACGTTATTAACAGCATCTTCTGCCGCAGTAGTCGCAGCTTTAACAGCGGTATTTTTAGCAGCAACAGCTTCGTCCTTTATTTCCGCAGTCTCATTTACTGCAGCATCTTTTATAGCGGTCAGCTCTTCGATTGCAGTATTTTTAATATTTGTTGTTTCGTTAACGGCGCCCTCTTTGACCTGTTTCGTTTGCTCTAATACATCTTTAGCTAAAGGTAACACCCTCGCCGGGTCCTCCGTCAGCACAAGCCCATCACCAGCATCATTGATTCTAAAACTCATTCCAGCCTTTACCGGAAAAGTATTATTAAAATTACTTACATCAATACCAGCAGATAATGTCCTATTCAATTTTTCATTTAATTGCTGACATATAAAAGTTAGATCGTCAAAAGACAATTCAATATTCTCTGCAAAAAACGGACCTTGATTAACCAGGTTCATTAGCTGATACAATGGCAGCTCACGATAAATAGTTATTTTATGTCCATCAGGCAGCGGATCGCCATTAGCTGGATAAGTAACTGTTTTTGCTCCAAGATCAACAGAAAAATTCTCCGTTTCTACGGCAACGCTATCATCACCTGTAATATATACTTTTATATATTCAGGATGATCCGTCATCTGAAATGTTATTGGGAATTTCGTTGTCGCTCCATTACCAACATAAATATCTTTAACTGTCGTATTCTGTACAGTCATATGCTCGCCCCCTATATTTTTGCTGAGGCCGGAGCATCTTTAACCACAGCAGCATTTAACATACTGGCTATGGTTGATGCTATCTTTAACTTCTCGTCCAAAGATGCAGCCTTCTTCTGCTCCTCCAACAGTAAATTTATTTGGTCTTGTATGATAGCCTCTTTATCCATAATTTCACTCCTGTTCTATAACTGGAAGTATGCCTTTGTTCTTCAATAAGTGATAAATAAATAAGCGTCCTTTCTGCGTCCAATAAGTATGAAATCTATTTTCACCGTCAGTAGTAGGAAAAGTCTTGCTTTGAGTATATCCGTCACACTGATATTTTTCATACAAAAACCATATACCGCCTTGTTTATACTGAACACCTAATTCATGAAGCAGGCTATTCATTTTCTTTGCGCTCATACCATAGTCTTTTGCAATCTGCGTTACCGACATCAGAGTGTTGTTTTGCAGAATCAAATCATAATAGCTTGCTTTAGGCTGCATTTCATTTATGATCTGCTTTTGCTGCGTATTTTCAATTTGTAGAGCCTGAGCTTTTTCTGCTATTTCAGCGGCCATTCTAAGAGCTGCCGGCAAATCTTTTGGAATTACTTCCTGCTCTTTTAACAATTCTTCCATTTTATTGAAAGCAGCAATATATTTTAGCTTCCATTGCAACGCATCTTTACCAGTAAACCCCATTGCGAGTAAAGTAAACCCATCACGGTTCATGAGATATTCAGGATAGCTTTTATTATTCCCCTCTACCTTGTACATATTTTCTTGAAAAAATCTGACAGCCGAATTTTCGGCTTTCAGAATTTCACGAACACTATCTAATACATGCTTATGTTCTTTCCCAAATTTTTCAGCAACCTGCCGACTAGAAACAACTACCTGCCTATCAATGATTTGCACTAAATTTTCCATAAATCGTCTCTCCTTCCAAATAAAAAAGCGCCTACCGAAGTAAGCGCTTTCTATTAAGTTCTAACTAACTTTATGATACTATTTTAACTCATTTTTATAGTGGTTTTGTCGGATACATTTTTAATTTTTTTACATCGCCTCTGCTCTCATGTCCAATAACCTTACATTACTATTTTAACTCTTGTTAAAGGGCATTTTGTCGGAAACTTTTTAAAATTTATTTCCTAACATCAGACCAAGCTTATACCCCTGATCATAACAACGCCGGCTGGACTTATCCATAAACCGAACTACCTTCGACGACGATTCACGTTCTTTCTTTATCTCATATGCTATGGCTGCTACTTCTTCAAGCTGCGCTGGAGACAATTTGTTCAACAGCACCCTAAATGATTTCCGCACTTTATTCATTATTTACACCGCCTTTGATTTGTTCTTTCACTTCTTTTCTATCAGCGGTGGAGATCTCGCTTTTTGTCTCTGTCATTTTATCACTATCTTCATTTATATATTTTCTTGCAAATTCTTCTTGAGATGTGCTTCTTACAACTTCGACAAATTTCTCCAATGCCCTTTTTTCTTCGTCAGGACACGATATTCGTGGATACTTTCCTGATAAAATTTAGTGGCGGAAAATTCCGCCACTAAATTTATTCTACATATTTTATCTAGTCATCATATTTCCCAAACGGAAGCCAATTTCATAATTATCATATGAAGTTAATTTTACATCGCTAATTGCACGAATATTACTGAATATCTGTAACCCCAGCTCATTAAGAGTATTCGCAAAACAACGAGATTTTTCAGAAGTATTACAACGGTTATATAAATTTAATACCTCATGCAAAGCAATCAACTTACCTTCTAAATCCTTTATCTTCTTCTGCAGCTCTATATTCATAGGCGCATTAACAAGCATAGGTCTTTGTGGCTCACACGACGATTTCACCGGGAACAATTCAGCAGGTGTAAATTTTCGATTTCTCGCTTCGTATATCTTTCTAACTCCACTTTCGGTAAGTACTATTAAGGCAGCGATTGTAGACTTGATTTTATTCTCTCTGCGGTACTCGAATAAGTCATGTCCACGCAAGAAGTAAAAATCTACATTCTCTGTCATAAACCACGGTCTACGAATATAATTTTGAATTGCCGACGCATCAACATTTAAAATCATAGCTACGTCTAACTTAGTTAACACCGGTACGCCTTTCCAATATTTTACCGTAGGCTTATAAGGTTCTTCAATGAGTGTTTGCTGCAAGGGAGTAGCTTTAACCGACACCCAAGGCTTCTTGCCTAGCTGTGCTTCCATTTCATGAAAGCGGTTGATATAAGATGCGGTAAACGACGATCCTTTACGACCTGTTTGCTTATGAGCTAAAAACTCACAGCCTTTCTTGGTTATTTGATATTTCTTTAATGTGCGACCAGTAATGTCTTTATATGTGGATTCTTGGAAAAAATCACTGAGTCCAATTTTGGTCTCAGTAAGATATTTGGCGTAAACACTTATATCCCTTAATAGATGATTATGTTCTTTTTCTAACATTACTGCTACTTCACGACTGTCCAAGGTTAAACGGTTGATGTTATTCATATTGACTACTCCTTTCACTTGAAAGAAGTCGCCCTCTATGATAGACTATTTCACAGAGGGAAACCTCTGGTGTAATAGACTGATTGTTTTGCTTGCGAGGCGGCAATCAGTCTATTTATTTTTTAGGCCCTTAATCCCTTTTCGAATTGCCTCTGCGCGTTTTTCTCCAGTTTTTTGGCAATAATTATTTAAAATTTCTATGCTCTCTTGATCTAACCGAACAGTAACACGCTCTTCTTTAGGATTATTAGTAGGACGACCAATTTTTGCAGCCATTTCTTCACCTCACTTTTGTCTGCCATAATTATATTACATTATTGTCTGCCGAAAGTCAAGAATAAAAATAGAAGTAACCTAATATTATTAAAAAGTACGTCTTATCTGAATTAATCATATAACAAACTTTCATCAAATTCTTTATCAAAAATCTCTAATTTTTTATACATTTTTATTTTATGTTCTTCTATAAACTTTGTCGTCAAGTATTTTTTTCGTTCGCCATCATATAAAAAGTAAAAAAAGAAAAATATCCGTCCTTTTATTCTAATATCTAAGCTCCTATCTATAGCAACTAAATCCCGAAGGATACTATCATATAATTCCTCAACAGATGACATATATATAATTGTCATATATTTTTCAAAAGTATACTCTGCATTTTTAGGAAAACGCAATTTTCCTAATTTATTATAAACATTTTCATATATCACAAACATCATTGCTGGAGTATACGTTGGAGATGTAGCATACATTTTAAAAACTTTATCTGTATAATCTAATAAAGATAAAGTTATTTTATCTTCTATAAACTCTTTTTTCATTTTTGATGATAAAAATTTTGCATATGAAGTAAATCTATTAAATTCCATATAAGCGACCTCCTAAAAATTGGCTTTTCAGTTTTCAACACGATTATACCATACAATTTATAATTATGTTATAATTGTGAAAAAGATGAAAGAAGGGTTATTGTGAAAAAACATTTTGTCTTATTACTTATCTTTTTTGTCATTTTCATTTCTGGATGTTCTTCATCCAACGAAAAAAATAATATTTCGGTAACAAATACATCCGTTAATAAACAAAGCACAAATAAATCACCAATGCCTGAAAAGAATAGTATTAAACAAAATTCTGCAATGAAATTATATGAAAATACAAAATATAATTTTAGTATAGAAATTCCTAAAGAATTTGATTACGTTTCTCCTAAAAGTCCTAATATAATAATGTCTGCTGTAGATGAATCTCATATAGCCAATATAAATATACTGGTACGTACTATTGATGAACAAATAACAGCAGAAGAGTTCAATAACTTAGTTGCAGAAGACCCGCAATCTTTAAATTTACCCGGGGAAATTATTGATCGTGGAATAATCAATACACAAAATAATAAAGCAGCTTATGTATTATGTATGCTAAAAGGAAAAAGTTCAGATATACTATTACAGCAATTTTATATATTTAATAAAAATATAATGTTTGCCATTAGCTATGTTGCTCCAAAAAAATACTTTGATAACTGCAAAAAAAGTTATTATGAATCAATCAAAACATTTAACGTGGAGGTATAAAATGTTCAAATCAATTTTATTGATTGTAGCGGCTTTGGTTTTACTTACATTTACTAATTCATTGGCTAAATCTGGCTGGGGACTTTTATGGTTGCTACCACTATATTTATTAGAAATATTTATGGTGCAAAAAGCGATAAAATCCTATAAAAGCAAAAAGGAGAAGAATTAATGCTTAAAAGGATTCTAATAATTTCAATAATTTCTATTTTATGGTGTTCAAGTATAGCGTTTGCATATGTTTTCGGTGGCTCTAATTTAAGTTTGTCAATGTATCCAGAATTTAATTCATATTTACCTTACAATCCGAGCAAATATGAAGTTGAACTTTATGTCGAAGAAGCAAAGAAATATGTAGAAAACTGTAACAATGATATCCAGCGTATTCAAGAAGCACAAGCTGCGGCTATCCGTGAAGCAAATGACGCAATTTATAGATACAACAATGGATTCTGATAAAATACCCCCTCAAATTTGAGGGGGTATTTTTATTTTACCGTTCCTTTTTCGGCCTACGTCTAAAGATGTCGCCAACTTCCGGCTCCATACCATTGAACAAGATATCATATCCGTTAAAGAATAATTTGTTTAATTGTGCAGGCACACCTAATGCTGTTCCAACAAATGTAGCAGTAGGCTCAACCAATTCGTCATAATCTGCTTTGCCCTGGTAAACCTTTTGTACCTTACCGGCAGCACGTTCCATTTGCTCTATCGTGCCTTGTACTGCAGTCATTCTATACCCGTAAGTCTGCATTCCTAAAGCCCTGCTCCAGATAGCATTACCAACCTGCCCAACCGGTCCGGCTAAACTCATAGGATAAGTAAGCAGTTCTTTTGATATCTTTTTATATTCATCTTTATCTTCTTCAAATGGATCTTCGGCCGACAACATCAAGTTTATAAAAGCGAACATTACAAACTTGGCGCCCACAAACGAAGTAAGACGCATTATGTCTTTTTCTTTTAAGAAGATATTATACTCTCTGGCCCACTGATTATATTGTGTATTGAAGAAGCCTTGGAAGGTAGTAAACAGTTTAAGCATAGGTCCGCCACGCAAAAGCGGTGCAACCTCCGTAACTCTGCTGCTGCCAAGTGTACGTCTAATAACCGTATTGGCAAAGTCCACAGCTTCTGCTTCGCTTGCACCAGCCCTTATTTTTTTGCCATACGCCTGCATCCATACCGGAATAGCAGAAAGATTATCAGTAGCGACCAGCAATCTTGTGCCAAATTCAACAGCTTTCTTTTCTATAGGATTCAGGCTTTCCATTTCTTTCATATCCCGCAGGGAAATATCAGGAAGCACAGACCTTTCTTTCATCCAAGGGGATTTACTGTAAACAAATTCCTTCGCCGATTTATAGCCCTCTGCAAGCTGCATATTCATACTGTAATTACTCACAGCGGCAACGACATCACTATATCCAAAACCATCTACAGCATTACCATAAAGCAAGGGATTACCCAAGTTCTGAACGGCAGTTTTAAGGTTAAGCATAATAGCAGCATTTACAGTACGAGCCCTAAGCCAATTAGCAACACTGCCCATCCAGCTTTCACCAACAGAACCGCTGTTAGTACCTTGAGGATTTGCCGCACGTTCAAGATATTCTTTAAAGGCGGAGAAATCGGCCAGGCCTAATTTTTCTTTAATCAGAGTATACATTTCCTGATCGTTCATAATTTTGCGGAAATCGCCCATAACCTCACGGAAACACAGATCATGTATCGCATCCATAGCAACATTAAACTCTGCTCCACGTTTTAGATTAACAGGATATTTAGCCTTAACACGTTCTTTTAAATGGCCTCGTCTGGTGCTCATTGTTCTAATATTGCGGCCTTGTCTGGGGTCAGTATCAGAAATAACTTCTTGCCCAGCGTGTTTAGAACCAGTATCACCGTCACGCATCAGCGGGAAATAACCGCCACGCATAACAACAGTCTTGCCGTCTGATAACGTCAGCTCTACAGGCGACGCTTCTACTTTCTTAGGACTAAAACCTGTCCAACGAGTTTCAAGAGCTTCCATTTCAGACCAGTACATCTCTGCAATATCTATCTTAGCCTGTGCATATTTTATATCCGCTTCAGTAAGATTACGCCCTAAGAAGTCAAGTAAATTGATTTTAGTCTGTACGATATCGCCATCTACCCACAAAGCAGAACTTTCAAAACCTACCGGTCTAGTGCTGCACAATACTCTGGCACTGCTCTCGTTTCCTAAATTCATAAGCATTTTTACTAAAACGTGCTTATCTACAGAAGTACCTAGCTCGTCATATTTTTCCTGATAATCGGCCGCCTTTTCTGCAGCTTTATCCGGCAACCATTCCCTGTAAGCCTGCGCTGTTTTTTCCTCATATTCTAAAACTTTTCTTGTTTCATTATCGGCTGCTTCTCGAATAGCTGCGCCAAAATGTTTGCTGAAAAATCCATACTGCCAGTCGTCCATCATTTCAAAAAGATTGTCCGTACTGCGCAAAGATGCTTTTAGCTTCTCCATTACTGTAGGCTGCTGTGCAACGCCAACCTGCGGTTTCCAGATAGTTTTCAGCTTATTAAGTGTTTCCTGTGCTTCAGCTTTAAATTCAGCATAGGTAGCACCTTTCTGTAAAGCATTGATACTCATTTCCTGTTTAGCGATCGCTTTGATATTTTTAAGCGCATTTACTATATCTTCAAGCTGGCTTGCCGTCATACGTTCACGAGGATTTGTAATGCTAACATTCTCATCCATTATCCAATCAGCAACTGCAACATTGTCATAAAGATCATCCATATCATTCAGATAGTCTGATAAAGTTTCTGTCTTTTCAAAATCAGAATAATCTTTACGCTTATAACCGAACCTTTCCATAATTGCTGCTGCTTGAATAAAGTTTCTTTCATTACCCCACGTTTCCCTTTTAGCTTTAGCCTGCTTCCTGAAATAATTCTGCCACTTAGCATACTGATTACGCAGTCTTACGCTTTCAACTACACAAGCATGATTAAACGCCTGGACGTTTTTATATCGGACCGCAGCAGAATAATCATCATTTTCCAATGCCACAGCAGCTTTAGCCGCAGCGTTTCTTTCGGCAGTAATATACTTTTGGGTATTCAAAGCCTCCTTTAATTTTACTCTATTCTGCAGGTCCATTTGCGCCTGGATTTTAGCTGTTTGCCTGCGTGCAACAGCAAGTTTTCTAAGAGTTTCAGCATCACGCTGACCCTTTAACAAGCCTTGTGCTTTATCCTCAATAAGCTGTGCTTCTGTATTTATCAAAAGACCGCTCTCGTCATTATACATAGCATCACGTGCAGCTTCTTCAGCAAGCCCTCTCTCTTTGTAAATATCAGGGAAGGCGTCTTGCACCATTTCATCAATATGTCTGTTAACCGCACCATTAAAAGAGGGTTCTGACATAATCGTTTTAGCCAGCTCGTCACCGGAAGTAAAACCATTAGCTTCAGCTATCATATCAAAAGTTGCCATTTTACTTTCATCAAAATTACCTTCTAAATATCTGTTAGCTACGCCCTTCGCTGTTTTTAAATCAGATGCAATATCAAGTATCTGCTCCGAAGCCATATATAACGGCTGTTTTGCAATCGCTTCTTTGACCTGCGGCTCTACATCTTCACGATATTTTTGAATCCGGTCTTTACGCTCCTGATTGAAATTAACAAGGCTTTCTTTTGTTAATAACTGTACTGCCTTATCGTGAGCTTTAGCAGCAAAATTACGCAGCATTTGCTTGCGTGGTTCTGAAAGTGTATCTAACACAACATCTGGCAAAGCAGAAAAATAACCGTCAATACGCTCCATTTCTGATATTTGCTCTTCACTTGCCAGCATCCTGTCAAAAACCTGCCTTACTTCATCGTTGATTGGAACAGCATTTTTACTGCGCTTATCCGAAAAAACGGCGTTATAAATAGCAAGCAGCCATTTTTTGAACCTGTTAAATACCGGCTGCAGCTCTTTTGAGGGCGCCTTGCCTTCAAGCATATAAGTTTCTGCGGCCTCTGCCCAGCGTTCATGTGCTGCTGTTTTTTCTTCCTGCGACAAGCTATCCCAGTCTTTAGTTACACCTGCATAATCAAGCATAGTCTGACGGTCTTTTTTCATCTGCTCTGTAGCATTAGGGAGAGCCCCTTCACGCATGAGATTCTCAATAAAGTAATGTCCGACAGCTTCATGAATAACAGTGCTCATATCAGCACCTTCAAACAGGCTGATAATTGCTTTGCCTTCTTCGTCCCAGGTGATAGCGCCTTTTTTATCGTTATTAACTTTTTGATTATACTTGTTAAGAATCTTTATAGATTTATCATCAAATACTACAAAAGCACGCCCATCAAGATCACCGTAATAAGTAATGCCTTTAATTCCTGCCTTATTTAAAGCAATCGATGCTTCTTTCGCTCCACCCAAAACTTCTGATAATGCTGCATAAAAATTATCTCCTGTAATAGCATTACTGTTAAAAAGACCTGCTCCTCTAGATTTCTCTATAGTTTCTAACTCTTTATTATAGGCCTCTTGGATAGTCTGTTCTTCTGCCGCAATAGCCGCTTGTAATTCTTTTTGTTCTGCTTGGAGAGAATTTACGATACTATCATAATATTGTTGATCTGTTTTCAGCCGTCCAATATCATATCCTTCTCCTTTTAATTCCGACATTGACAACTCTTTTGCTCTTTGTATAAATTTTGGTGCTGTATCTGGCAACGGCTTAAGAATTTTATTTAATCTTGATAAAGTTGAATCTATCTTTCTCGTTTTATTAATTTTTTCTGAATATCCCTCGCTGGGTTCATTTTTTCGCACTGACTGTTTTAATTGTTCTTTTACTGCACTTCTTTGTTCGCTTCTTAATGATTTATAAAAATTTTTAAGCAGATTTTTTACATTCTCATCCTGTTTGGCAAGTGTTTTTTGTTCATCCAGCAAAACATTATTCTCTGGGATGTCTACTTCAAAAAGTGCCCCCTTTATCCTTAAATGTGGTTTAATTTCTCTCTTAAACCATTTTACCGCTGCAGGAGAAAAATTTTCTTCGTTAATATCAACAGTCGATCCCTTATATTCTATATCTTCAATCAGTGCCATCTTATCATAATATTTCTGGGCTTCAGCATTATCTGAAATAGTACTGACCTGACGTTCTAAGGAATCATATAATTCCATAATCGGCCTGCCACCAAAAGTTACAGAATTATCAGCTGCTTTTCCCATAAATCTATATCTATTCCCTGCTACACTACGATCTTTAGCAAAATACAGTCCCCAGCCGTGAGCCTGAGCACCTTCACCTGTTCCGATATTTTCTAAATTAAACTTATTAAATTTATGTGGGCTTCCGTGAAAAGCGGTCTGGTAGTATCCCTGCATTTCTTCTCGTCTCTTGCGGAGTGCATTTTCATCTGGTATACTATTATTAAGAAAACCGTCAAGGTCGGTGCCTTTGATAGCGGAATCGCTGCTATCAGACTGTAACCACTTGGCGGTTTTTTCTTTATTTACATATACAACTCTGCCTTTTTTGATATTATGCTCAATAAACCAATTATAATTTGTGCCATTAGCACCGCCTTTACCATAAGCGCTGTTAATGGCATTTACTTTATAACGGTCACGGCTTACATCAAGATCAAGTGGAACAATGATAGTAGAGCCTTGCGCATCTTTCAAATCCAGCACTACCACCTTCCGCCCTGAATAAGAATCTAATACCATTATAGGATCAGCAAATGCCCGTGGTAATTGTTTCAAAAGGTCCGGTGTCATACCATCAAAGTGTTTTTCAAAAATATGGTTGATCCTGCCACCGTCAATAGTTACAGGCAAAATTTTACCGCCTGCAAGGTTTATCGCAAGCGGCGTAGTCATTACCTTATATGGTTTCGTTTCGTTCAACGTACCGGCTTTATATTCATCTACGATACCAGAAAAGTTATTTTCATCCTCAAGCAATTTTTCGTTAGCACTTTTAGTTTGCATATACCGGCCATTAGGAGTGCTGACAACTCGTTTGAAGCTTAAAGGGTTATCTCTGAAATACTGCATAGGGTCATCAGGATTAGCAATCATAGCACGGCTGGTTAAAATAGCCAGGACGTCACCTGTTTCCTTTTGATTTAGTCCCGCTTCAGTCAATTCATTTCTAAAAGTATCAACTGCAGTTCTAAATTCCTCGTCGTTCTCCAACGCTTTTTTATAAGCGCTTTGGAGAGCTTTTTTATTTCTGGCGCGTTCTTCTGTATAACCACCCTGTTCAAAAGCTACGTTATTGCTTACAGCCTGGAAAAAGCCAGGATTTTGAGCCTCTGCCGCACAATACGTACCCATTGGCATTTCAATATCCTCACCACGAACAGCAGCCGCCTGCAGTTCAGAAACCTCTATACCAAAGGTATCTTTTACATCCAGGTTAGGATTTGCCTGCGCATATGTAAAAAGGGTTTCAGCATCTACATAAGCCTTTTCTTCTGTCGTTTGGTTCAGTACTAGTTTGCTGGCGGTAATATCTACGTCCTTACTGTTTTTCATCGTTTCCGCAGTACGTACAGCCTGCTCCTGCATAAATCTATTTGCATTACGGTCTACGGCAATGCTTACCGAACCTCCAAGACCACCAAACACCGCACCAATAGCACCGGAATAAGCGCCTCTTTTAGTGATTTCTCCAAATTCATGATAAAATTTAAGTATTTGCTCTTGAGTGGAAAGATTCGCATTTTTAGCCCATATTTCAGCAGCAGCATCCGGGTATTCCTGAATCCATTCAGTAATGCCTTCTGTCAATGCAGTTTTAAAAACTTCTTTGGCCTTACCGCCCATAGTTGCGATTTTAGCGGCTCTTGCTCCTGCTCCCATGACTTTGCCCAAGCCCACTTTTTCAAGAGCAGACTGTGCAACAGCGTTTAAAGACGCCGCAGCTCTGGCTCTGTCATTAGATACCCCAGCTTCAGTAAGATCTAAATATTGGCCGCCTGCAATCTGACTGCCCATAAAAGCAGCAGCACTCCAGCCGCCTGTACTGATTGCGACGCCGACCTGTGCCGCTAATTGTGGTGCATTCTGCAGTAAGTCATAATAAAACTGGCCTGCCGCAGTTTCAGCCTTTACTTCTTCCGGCTTAAATATTTCACTGCCACCAATGCGTTTAGCTTCAGTACCAATAGTTTTTAGCTTATCTCCACCGACAGCATACAAAAGCCGTCCTATTGTATCTGCGCTAAAAACCTTGGATTCCGTTGTCAAGTCAACATCTTTTTTATCTGCACCCAAATCAGCAAGCAGTGCAACTGCACCATAACCGCTGCGAGCAACATTCTTAAAACCATTTTTCAGCGCTGTAATACTTTTCCAGTTATTTTCTTGCTCGCCCCAAAATTCTGCAGCTTTAGTACCGGCAATGCTCATAAGCACAGGGTCTTTTAACGCCTCTGCTGTTCTTGGTGCGATCTTCTCATATTTATTCCAGTCATAATCAAAGTTTTTAGGTAAATAATAATCAGGATTACGAGCTGCCATTTGAAGCGATATATTATTTGCATTAGCTCCTTGTAATGCTTTAGTCTTTAAATCGTCTGGTATAAACTTTCCTGCCGCTGCTACATCGTACAATACAGACCTTGCCATATTACCACTCCTCGTTAATTTCTCCTCTTAATGCCGCTAAGTGACGTTGTTTGATAGATTCAATAGCATCACTGAAATTCATTGCTGCCAAACCAGTACGCTCACTGGCTCCCCAATCACTGAACCATGGAGTACTTTCATTTTGCTGTACTGCGGTTTCATTCTGCTGTGGCATCTCCAGTAAATGCGGAGCTGCATCTACACCATTGCTCAAAGCTATAGCAGCAATCTGCTTATTGAGCTCCTGGATATCCATAGGCCTATTTTCTTCTGTAACTTTTTTCAATGCCGATACTTGATATAAATCATTAGGGTTTATAGCTCCAAAAAATGTTTTTGCACTTCCCAAATCAATATTATTGCCGTTACGTTTTTGATAAATATCTATATAAGGGGAAAGATTAGGTGAAAGGCTACTCTTTAAAGAACCCCATTCAAGTTGCTTACTGTTAAAGCTTTTATAAATAGCACGATTTTTAAACGCCTCTTTTAGAACTTCGTTCCCTGTCGCAAATCTTGCATCAGGGTCAGTAATATCTTGCAATGCATTATCCAGAAAAGCCTGCAAATCTCCGCGTTCCACTTTATCATCAATAGTTTCATCAATTATAATAGCTAAACGTTTATCAACATCCTTATTTCTTGGATCTTGATTTCTAGCAAAAGCCAATAACCTGCTTCTATCTGCTTCACCCAAGACTGTTGCATTTTGGTTGATTAACGATACTGCTTCGGCTGGTGTTACAGTGCTATTCGTAATTGCATCCTTGATTGATTTATAAATGCCACTATTAGATACCGCAGCGGCAGCTTTTGTCTGAATGCCTATTAAATCATCACCGAATTTTAATAACGTCCGTTCTACATCTGCATCTCCACCAGAAGCACTAAAAACCATATTTCTCATATCCTGCGAATCAATAATACCTGTTTTAAAATTATCCCATAATCTTTGTTCTATATTTTTTATGATCATATTTTGCTGATTAGTTTTAATGGCATCATTAATATTTTTCTGTTGCACATAATTGTTCCAGGCCTTCTGCCTATCTTCCAACGTAGGCGCATCGCTTATCGGATGAGCAAAACCTAAAACTTTATAATGATCTAAATCCAAAGCAGCAACTCCATGCGTACCGCTTTGAATTACTTTTCCTGTAGAAGCATCATAAACCCCTACATGATCGCTGTCGTCATTATCTTCCCAATCCCAATAAACAATATCACCATTTCGAAGCTGATTCCGTTGGGTAAAAAATACTCCATTGTCCTTTGCATCTTCCATATTGGTTGGCGCCCACGTATTTCCTTCTTTAGCTCCAGCAGATCTCAACCATCTATTGATACTAATAGTGCAAGTATTCTCACCATAATTATTACCTATATCTGCACTAGCTGCTTTTACAATCGCCTTACCATCAACCTCTGTTTTAAAATTATCGCCAAAGATATAATCACGTGCAGCGCCTTCATCCTCACCAAAAGTAGCATAAAGGTTCTGTCCCATGTTAAACAGCCGTTCTTCTTGTTTGCGAGCATAAACATTTTTAGCATAGGCACTTGTTACGCCCGGATCCATATAAGGACCATATTTTTCAACATAAGCTTCGGCCGTATTTATATCGCCATTAGCATAACTTCTGTCTATCAACGCCTGACCTAATACTCCAGTCCATTTTCTATACTCTAAATCAAGCCTTTCTCTTCCATATGTTCCATATCTGGAATTTATGGCGTAATCAATTTCTTTTTGTACATCGGCTATAACTGCAGGGTCATTAGGAGATAAAACAGCCTTTTGAACAGAACTATTTATAGAATTAGCAAAAGTAGTATTCTGCCAGGCTTCAAACTGCTGCGCTCTGTATTGCCCCAAAACTCTGCGATTAGCATTATCAGTTTGCTGGGTGCTGTAATCAAATAACATAGCACCTTTGCCGTACTTTACGCTTTGAGGACTTTGAGCCATAAGCTCGCTGCGTATCTTTCTTTCTCCAGCTTCATACTCACCGACAATGTCAAGAGCACCTTTTTCTTTTTTCTGCATCAACTGCATTCTTAAATCGTTAGTACGTTTTACATACTCATTATTAGCCTGCAGAACGTCGGTTCTTATGATCTGCTCTCTTACATGCTCAACACCGGCCTGAATAATTCTACCGGTCTGGGATGATTCTCTTGCAACAGCCTGCTGACCGCTGTTATCATAGCGGACATTAGATACTTTACTTGCCGGCGCTCCTAACTGCGCACCTACTTGGAAAATGTCGATTGCCATATTCTAGCCTCCTTTTGGGTATAGAAAAAGCGCTTTAACAAATTGTTAAGCGCTTAAAGGTGTGTTATAATGTTGTCCGAGATAGTTTAACTATGTTGGCTTATCAGTCCGTAACTGATTGGTGGTGATCCTATGAGCATATATCAAGCATTATCCCTAATGATAGCGTTTGGTATTCTCGTGGCTACCATTATTCTTGCCGTAAAATAGCAAGAAAATAAGCCCAACGTAAGGTCGCGGGCTCGTTTTCAATCACATTCTTGTTACGAGATGAGCTAACGCTACCACACGTTAAACTATCTCTTTTCACATTTTACAATTATGAGGGAGAGCCAGCGTGCGACCACTGACTATCTCTTTTCGTTTATTATATAATACATTTCGTACTAATGCAACACTCTCTTACCACTCTCTTGGTACTCTTTTCTTAAATCCAGTTATAACCTGTGCTTGTACCATAAGTAGTTTTCCACTTACTAGAATCATAACCGCCTAAAGATATATTACCACTATTACCCCATCCATACCCGTCACTTCCTTTTCCATACGAGGAAGCACCTTGCTTTCCTGCGCTCTTAGGACTGTATAAACTACCTGCAAGAGATAACCCACTTATAAGCATATTATTCATAAGTGCACGCTTACCGGCTTTACGGTAATTGCGTGCATTTTGATTATAGATATCACGTTGATTAACAAGGTCAGTAGACTGCTGAAAAATATTCTCAACGCCTTGCCTTGAATTATAGCGTTCAATAGCAAGTTCTGTTTCCATATTATACGCACTATCAGCTAAAGCGTTTGCCGCACTGCCTGAAGCTGTTATACCGGAAGCACCTATATTAGCCCTCTGCTGGCTTAACATAGCGTTCATACGCCGGCGTTTATTTTCTTCGTTGATAGTATTTGACTTAGACTGTTCTTCAGCCTGCGCCTGCAGTTTATCTGCGTTCTGATTCGCTATCTGAGCATTTACCTCTGCCTGTTGAGCGGCAGCGTTATATTGCTGCTGCTTCGCTCTGCCCGAAATAAAGCCACCCAAAAGAGTGGCGCCTATTGTTGCCGCTACGCCCATTATTCATCATCCTTTCTAAACTCAAAAAAGTGATGCGGCAGATTATAAACTCCATGTGGCGCTGGTTCATGTATTTCTGCGCCAAGCCATTTAAGCCAACGCATTATATTATCATTTCCAACATTAACCCAGTTATATAACCTGTCGTATCTCTTTAAAAGCCCTCTTACAGCCTTTTTAGTCTGCCTTCCGACAAATACCTTATGGTTCTCCGTTTCCTTCGTCATAAGCAGCCATACGCGCCCCTCGTCGCTCATTATCGAAGCTTTTCTCACTCCATATACAGCAGCGGGTACGCCGTTGATATGCAGGCAGCCGATTTCATCACTGTGCTTCAATCCATCTAAAATATCATCAAGAGCGTTAGGACCAATAGCACAAAATAGTTCACTGTAGTTATCTGGTTTAAGATTAGCCGCTATATACTCAGCATCTGCCCTTGTTGGCTTTACAAATTCATACTTTGCCATAATACACCTTACCCTTCTATTTCCGGAATCAAAGATAATACAGTCATCGGCAGCGGATCAGGCTGTTTAATTATTATCTGCTGAGTTTCATCATAAGTAGCAGACTTGATCGTTACTTTAAACTTACCTGTTTGTAAATCAATCGGTTCCCCATAGTCTTCATTACTGCGCCATTTAAATTCATCTAACTCATTCTCCTTCATTCCAAACAATCCACCACGGCTATCTTTAAGTAATAATGTAACTGTAGCAATTCGTTTCTTCCGACTTAAATATGTGCCATCTTGAGCTGTAAAATCTATAGGCAGTGTTTTTATTTCCGCATCTATAGGCAGCCCTACATGGACCTTCTTGTATTTATTTCCAAGAAGAACCTTGCCGTTTTCTACAGTTTGCTGAGGAAGTACATTTCCATCTGCCAATATAGCCACAGTATAACCTTCTAAATGCTCAAGGCCTGATATTTCATCGGTCGGCTCTCCTTCATAGGTTATCCCACTATCGACGAAAAACTGATCCTCTACATTAGTACTTTTATCACGGCTTTCCATTATTTCCACATAATACTGCCCGCCACGCTCAATTACTGCATATAACTTATCTTCTGTTGACCCTCCGATATTACATACACTAACAAACTTCCCGCCTGCCGTGGTATGCTGGTGCCATGCGTAGATATCCTGTTCCTTTATGTAGGTAAGCCCTAACAGCAAACCATCATCACGCACACACCAAACAATACTGTTAGGTATCTGCTGATAGGTCATAGATATTATTTTATGCCCTTCAAACAAGTGCGAAGCCAATAAATTTAAATCATCACCGGTATATTTATCAACATCATAGCTGTAAGCAAGGTCACGTATGATATTGCCCTGGTGCTGCACATAAATAATCCTGCTGCCGATAGTGACAGGATTGACATCTGACACACCCCTATATTCCTGCGGTTGACTTAAAACATTACTTCCTGTAATGGCTTTGCCTCCGCCGCTTACTTTAAATTCTCCGCCGGCTGTTAACAGCAGCATTTCACCAAAAGCTATAATTGCCTTAATGCCATTCATTTGTCCACCGTTTAAAGTGGCCGTAATTCCATCATCATCTGCAGACGGTATGCTTGTTCCAAAGTTATAATAGTCTCCTGTTTTACTTGTCCAGAACGTCTGCGGAAATCCTTTACTTCCCGCAAAGACTAACCGGTCTTCATAAAAGCCTGTTGCAGAAGGATACCCTTTTTCACCATTCCAAGCAGCAAAAGCAAAATCGCGGGTTTCGTCTGTAGAAGCTAACTGTTTTTTTACAGTCCCTTTCACTACTGTGGGACTAACATATTCAGTGATCAATACATGCCCCGTATAATCTCCCCCTATGCTTTGAATGGTTATATAGCCTCTCTGCTTCTCGTTTTCACCGCTCCAAACACCTGTATTAAATTCAGTAGAAGTAACTCTGTAACTGGCAATACTTTCAGACGTGTTCTCCTCAGTCAAGCTATAATTCTGGCTTCTGTTCCCGCTCTGTGTTCTTACATTTACCCATTGCAAAGAAACAGGATCATATTTTTCCAAACTAAAATTACCATCCCAAAAACCAAAACTTTCTACATAGACATTGGATTTCGGTAATACGCTAACCTGCAGATTTCCGCCTGTACTGCTTGGTGTTCCCTTTTTATAATCTGTTTCTAAAAAGTGAGTTAGAGCAAAAAGGCTTCCTTCGTCACTTTTTGCAAAAATATCATCAGAAGCCGTCAAAGTTATATCACCATATACATCAGATGCTTTTACTGTTGTGTTATCACCAATAGACGCACTATATAAAATTTCTACCCAACCATTACCACCGCTGCCTGCTGTTCCGCTCCAGCTAGTACCATTACCACCTGCACCGCCTGCACCATATGAAGTACCATTGGCACCATCACTGCCGCCAAGCCATTCTCCATCACTACTTGAGCAAGATGGTGTAGTAGCCCTGTATCCGCCGCCTCCACCTCTGGCAGAAATATTACCAAATGAAGAATTGCCCCCTGATTCCCCGCTAGTCTGACTGTCACTATATTTTACACCAACACCGCCTGAACCACCTGCGCCAACTATCACTTGATAGTCACTATTGCTGGTTACAGTCATTTTCCCTGTGAGCAGCTCGCCACTACCACCATTACCACCATATAAATATGGTCCATGGCTCATATGATTTCCTCCGCCACCGCCACCGCCTGCACCAGCAATTTTATATTCTATAGAATCTATTCCTGCTGGAATATGAACAGTGTATGTTCCCGGAGTAGTCCATTGCTGCGTTTTTGTAACGATATAAGCACTATTAAAATTAGAAGCATCAAAAGGTCCACCTGTAATATCCATTGCCTCAAAGCGCCAATCTAAACTTCCATATCTTGTAAGTGTCATTGGTGCATGTGCAGGATGAACAATGAAAAGCACATCAGCACTCTGTGTATATTTTATTTTTGCAGCATCTTCTAAATCTTTATCAGCAAAAAAGTTTTCTATGCTATATGGTGTGCCATCTTCTTTAACAACAATACCACCATCTGTATAAAACTGGCATCTGCCAGCAGTAATTTCAACAATATAATTTTGATCTGTGCTGTACATAAATGGTATTAGCACAGCCTTTTTATTATTATAAGTCTGCGCTATGAACTTAAAGCCTGGTCTATTAGCAGCGCCACCATAACGCAGAACGAAAAAATTTCTTAAAACAGCAGCTCCGCTGTCATATTTAGCAATATCAGTACGTCCATACATAGACGGCGACAATTCACCGCCGGCAAAACTTGATTTTAATTGATAGAGTGCCATAATTATGCCCCCGTAAATCTTGCTGCCGCTAATCTGTCAATGTGCGGATCCAGCAAATGTTCTTCATCAGCGTCAGTAGAACTGGCTTCTGCAAAATAAGCGTTATAAGCCTGGATACACATCTGCGTTAAATCCAATTTGCCAGTCAACGCATAAGCAATTTCTGCAGCGAGCTTCCATCCAAATGCCTCTACAAATTGAGCATCATATAAATCTGCGTCGGTAACATCTACAGTGTATTCAATCCAGGCATTGCCGATATTAGTATAAATAGCTTTCCCCTGTTTATCCGAAACGATTTTATATTGGTTATCCCTCGGCAGACCACAAAAATGTTCATTATACATCATTCTCAGGCATACTGCATCAGCAGGGTAACGATATGCATACTTCCAGTTAGGAGGCACATCTTGAAGAGCAGCTAACTGTACACTTCTTGTAGCAAATGTCCAGGGGAATTTCCTTAACACGGCCTGTCTAACATAGTCATAGCAGCGACGGCATACTCGTGCCGGCTCGCTGGCTTCGTCAAGTCGTTCTATTGTAGCTACGCCTATATGATTAAGTGCAATATTACAAATCTCAACCTTATCCATAATTTCACCTCTGTTATAAAGAAAGCCGGGGACATATGCCCCCGGCTGATTTAATCTTGCGCCAGTGCCACTAATTCATTAATAATAGCTTCCCTGGATTTCTGACTTGTTTTTATTCCCTGTTCTTTGGCCAATTCTTTTAAATCATTAAAGTTCATTGCTTCATATTGGAGATAACGCGGATCGTCATTGCCGGAAGATACTGCTGCTGGTCTATTAAGTTTCACAAAATGTTCAGGAACCTTAATATTATCTGCAAGCGTTACAATATCATCACGCCTATACATACGACCCAAAGTAAAACAATTACGCTTTACTTTGTAAGTAGCCATTATAAAGTTACCTGGATGCCGTCAGTCATATAAGCAAAGACCTTGCCGCCCACAGCCTCACTAGCGGTGTAAACCAATCTAATATAACGATTACCATATTTGATTGGAGAAAAGAATTGTGCCACAGTACAAGCCCTTGTTTGAATCAGAGAATCAGGTACACTTACCTCAACCTCATCAGCAGGACTATCAAACCCCTCAGTTGCAGCAGATTGTACTTTAACCTTAGTAATCTTGCCGGAAGTCATTGGTGTGGTCAGTTTTACGTCAAAGTACAGCGGATGCATAAACCCGCCTGTACTTCCTAAATCAATAACATTGCTGTTTGCGCTTGCGCCGGTAACGGCCTGATTCTCAGACAGCAATAATTGAGCATCAATACGTGCCATTTTATATTCCTCCTTTTTAAACAAGCTGAGATTCAGTATTCAGAATAGCTGCGCAACGCTGGAACGGAACGCCCCAGAAATTAACAACAGGTTTTCCTTCAACTGTATCAATAGACAGCATAGTATTTTTGTCATTACGTGCAGCCTTAGCCATAAAAGCCTCAAACTGCTTATTGCAGAAGATCTGCAAATTGACATTATCAGGATTTTCAATCTGATAATAACCCTCGATCAATTTGTCGAAGATTGTAGTAGTAGAAGGATCTTTTAAATCAACATTGGCTAAACGCACAACATAACGAGGATCTTTAACCGCAAGGCCCATGGACCAATTATATTTGCTAGTATGAGCAAAGAATACTTCGCCGTTATCGTTCGTTACTTTTTGTTTACCCAAATACTCATAAGTAAAACCTGCTGTATCGCCTTCTGGGAACAAGCCGTATACCTGCTGCTCTCCAAAACCTACAAACCATACAGAAGTCAGGTTATCACCCTTGCCACCACAATCAATGATTTGGTCTGCCCAAATATCTTCCTGATTAGTCTTACTGTAAAAATAAGCGCCTAAACCAGTGAATCCTGCAGGGTTGATCTTCTCGTCGCCATAGAAAAGCGTAGTCGCCATTTCTTGGTTCATTGCTTCAAGAAAGGCAGCATTCTCGCTCATCATCCAAGAAGCCTGCATATTGTTCTTTCGTGCAAGCTTTTCGTCGATTTCAGCCAGCGCTTCCATCTCGCCACAAGTAAAAGATACTTGCTTAGTTTTAGACTTGCTCGGCTTAGTCCCTCGATTAATCATTCTCCACGCTACATCAGGCAAAGAATAACGTAATGTAGCTAGTTCAGAATCCTTAGAGTTACACATTTTGAACTTCATAATTCTTAAAATCTTATTTGTTTTGCTTTGCAGTTCAATAATTTTTTGATACTTTTTGTCGAACCCTTGACGAGACGCAAAGTCTTGAAGGGTTGCGAAACCTGTCAAATCTGGCATTATTTACCACTCCTTAATATTTTTATTTGAACCCACCGCCGGAAAAAAACAGCTCGGCGTCGGCCGGTTCCTTAGATTTAGGTGCTTGCCCATCAGGCGGTTGGTCTTCCATAAGCAAGCCTCCAATGTTTTGCAGCATTTTTTGTATTGCCGGATGATTGGCCACACCTGTATTTACAAGTACCTGCATAGCCTCACCACCGCCAAAAGTATTAACAGCTAATTTAGCAGCAGCAATGTTCTCACGAGAAATAAGCCCCTGCTTTTGACATTCAGCAGTCCAACCGTCTACAATTTCCTCCTGCTTATGCATAACGTCTAAAACTACTTTGCTATGCAAATCAATCAGCTTAGTAGCCTGCTCCTGAGTAAGCTTTGCGTCTTTAGCAATCGCTGTAAAATCAGCTTCCAGTTCAGGCGAAAGTTCCAGCCCTTCCTGTAGGTTGAACTCATATTTGTCAGGAACAACAGGCTCTTGCACAGGATCATCAAATACATTTTTAGGTGTAGTTACAGGATCACCGTCACCTGCAGGCGTTGGCTCTCCACTCGGCTCACCTTCAGGAGCAGGTTCTGTTACAAACGGGTCACCGGAAGGAGCAGGTTCACCGCCTCCACCAGCACCATCTGCTTCAAAAAACATTTGTGTAAACTTATTCATGTCTTACCTCCGCTATGTCGTTATCTACTTTAAAAAGGTCATCGTCCTCTAAATCAGGAGGGTGTCTAGCGCTCTCTGCTTCATTACGCATCAGCATCTCTAAAGAATGTCCATCGTTCAGCATCCGGATATTCTTTAACAAATCAACACCTACAGCACGTTTACCTGATAAGAAAGCATTGAAGTATGGCTCAGCTGAAAAAACCGCTGTTTCGACCTCTGTGCTTTCCAAAATGGCATAAATAAAACGCCGTCCGTTCTCGGTCCGCATAATAACGTCCAAGTCGTCCAGCGCTTGTTGTGCAAGCATATTCATTTTTTTGTTTTTCATTAAATCCCGCCTCCCAGCAATTGATCTAATGCATTGCCACCATTAGCAGGTGTTTCACTCATCAACCTGGCCGCATCAGCATAATCCCTAACAGCAGGCGCAGCAGCAGCCATCTGTTCAGCTTGCATTTGTTCCTGCTGTGCCTGAGCACGCTGTTTGCGAAGTTCAGCTACTTCGTTTTCATCACGCACTATCTTTTCTTTGACGCCAGTAGATTCTGCGAAACCTCGTACAGCTTCATCAAGATTGATGATATCAAGCACTTCAGGCTGAGCAGCAGCAAGATTACCAACAAATCCAACTGTACGCTCAATAGCAGGTATTTCAACCATTTTCTGGGCTTGAGCCAAGATAGAAATGAAGGATACTTTTAATTCGCTTTTGTCAATCTCCTCCGGCATAGGCGGAAACAACCCATGTCTCAAACAAATATCAAAAGTGCGAAGCGTCATAGGTTCTAAAACCTCATTGTGCATTTGCTCAAGTACCGGGGACAACATCAGGAGCTTTTCTTCATGCCGCTCTGCAATCTCACGTGCAGTCATTTGAGGTCCATCCTGAGATGTAATCATCATAAACAAATCATTATAGAACGTTTCAGCTATCGACCGCCGTTTCTCCTCAGACAATGCTCCTATGCCTTCATAGGCCTTTGCTCTTGGGTCCACAAGTGGATAAGCCTGCTGTACAGTTCCATCAGGATAAAAATTTAGTCCTCCTGGCATTCTGTCAAGCTTCTTCATTGAAGCAGGAAATGCCATCGCCGGATCTGCAGCATTATCAATAGCCCTAAGTTTATTCTTCTCAATCTTCTGCAACTGCATACAATCGCCCAAAGCATTATGACCAGGTCCAGAGCCATATACACCATTTGCAATCAAGGTCCAGCGTGGCATGAGGAATGGACATTCCCTAAACCCTGATATCTTCAGGAATTTGTCATTAGCACCTTTTTCATAGTGATATGAGCGCCAGGGGAAATTGCCTAAAGCCAATTTGTTAGGATCATAATCATCATTACGCTCTATAAGCATTTCAATATCAAAGTATGTTGTGATATTTCCGTTATTATAAGCAGATTTCACGCTTTCCGATACGTTATCAATACCATATTCTTTAACGATTTGGTCTGCGCTTAACCTGAAGCGTCTAGCGAACGTATAAACTCTTCCCCTTGCATCTACACCGCCAGCATATTCACCGCAGGTGTACGGCCTCATCCATATGCCATAATTGTAGTCTTCCAGCATCAGAGAAGCCCCTGTACCAAATTGAGCCATTTCAGCCTCAATCTGCTGCAGCATATTATAAGCATTGCTCTTAGAATAAATGTTGCTCATAATCTCCTGGCAATCATCTAACCACATCCTTACAGCGTGGTAATTAGCTTTTTCTTCATCTTGCAGACCAAGTTCAAACCAAGGCCTTGACGGCGATGTCAACCCGCTGTGGATACCAGCTGCACATTTACCAACTGCTTTTTGGGGATGTGGGTCTATAAGGTATTCGTCACGTCTATGCCCTTCTGTGCTTTGGATATCTTCCTCAAACCTGCCCCTTGTCGGATTTATATACCGGCTTAGCATCCTCCACGTTGGCTCATATTGGCTGCGCAATGTATAAAGCTGGGAGATAGTATGTTGTTTTCGTCTTAATTTATCGCTGTCACGCAGCATATCTTTGATATCCATAATCATTCTCCCAACAACATTTTCTTGACACTATCAGAAGTAAGCTGCCCACCAGTCTTATTGGTATAGCTTCTGCCCCGAGCTTTAGAGAGTTTTTGAAGCAGGCTTTGTCTCTCTCCCTCTGTCGCACTATCAATAGTGGCCGCTGCTGTACTGCCAGGTGCGCTTTGTTTTATAGGCTCAACACTGCCACCTCCACCGCCGCCACCGTGTAACTGCATCATAATCTTATGCATAGTCTCACCTCCCTTCACATACCGGCAAACGGATCATACGACTGCTGCCTAACATCATCTGTATCAATAGGTACATATAATGGTCTAGCAAAAGTAAGTACAAAAGCATCTGCCAAATCTGGGCTTCTACCAAGCTTTTCTTTTATTTCCTTTTTTGGTTTAAGCATAATTCGAGATGTTTTATCAGAAAATTTATATTCGACAACGCTTAATTCACTTTTAAATTCAGGAATATCCGGAATAGCACCGCCGCTTAATAACCAATCCCGGGCCTTGAAATACATTTCAGCCCTTATATTTTCAAACCTATTATGTTCCATAGCGTTGCTGCCAAAAGCGACTTCATAAACATTGTCATAGCCAAGTTGTCTTAATCTATCAATCACGCCGGCACCCATATTACCTACATCGATGAATACTATTTCCGGTCGATAATCTGCAATTGCTAAGATTACTCTGTCAACAACCTCTGTAACGTTTAGCTCTCTATAAACTCTTGGCTTATGAAGCATTAGCCCTTGACGAGCAAAAATAACAGTACTGTCATCGCCATATCTCGCTACATCCACACCTAAAACAGTCGGCATACCAATAACATCTCTAGAAACCAGCGTCCTATGCGCAGCCTCAGTTACAAGATCTATAGGTATTACAACTTCACTAGCAGAAGCAGTAAAATCACAATAAAGTTCTTGGCGAATCTCAATTTTTGTCATATCTTTCATCATTGATTTAAGCTCAGCTTCATCCAGGACACCACTTTCATCAGCTCTATAAAGACAGGTAAACCATTCTTCGCTGCTTTGCGCTTTTTGGTATATCTCATAAAACTGATTCTGTCCTTTAGGCGTTCCTATGAAATATGCGAACCCCTTACGATCAGCTAATGCCGGCCGTATTACCTCGCCCCATAATTCAGGCTTTATTTGAGCGTATTCATCAAGGACAACACCGTCCCAGTAAGTACCGCGAAGGGCATCAGGTTTATCTGCGCCTATAATATATATCCTTGCCCCAACAGCATTTTTATGCTTTGACGGCAGTTCTATAAACAGATCGCTTTCATTAACCTTTCTTCCTGGAATTGCGCTTGTGTAATATTTCAAGTAGTTCCATGCAATCATCTTAGCTTGGTTTCTAAACGGTGCCACGTATGCGAACTGAGGACTTATAAGCGTATTCTTAATAGCGCTCTTACTCAATTCGTTTATCATTCCTACGGTCTTGCCATAACGTCTGTGCGCTACTATAACAGCGAAACGGTATTTATCAAGCGCAGGATGAATCACATCTTTCCAAAGAGGTCTTGGTTTGTATGGTATAGTTATTACTTTCAACCGTCATCACCAGCCCAGCGAAATGTAATAGGTTCTCCATCTTTGCCACTGACCTCACGTTTCTCAACAAACGCTGCTATTGATTTCCCGTATAGCTCAGATGCTTTAAGCCTATTATTCATACGTTCTTCTTTATCGTCTATCACTTCTAGCCAAAACTTTCTTAATTTGCTAAGTTCATCTATGATATCTTTCTGTTCATCTGCAATTTTTTCTTCAGTAACAGCTTGAAGCTCTGCTACCCTGTCAACAATGTGCGCCTTTGTTAACAGCCTTGACGCAGCCTGCCTAGCACTTTTCGCTGAATATCCTGCATCTATGGCTGCCTGCTCTTGCGTTTTACCACCTACAGCCATAAGCCTACAAAACTTCTCCTGCCTTGGATCTTTTAATGCAGCCATCTCTCATCACCACCTTTGCAAATAAAAAAGCACCTAACCGAAGTTAAGTGCCTTTATATTAAGTTTTATGCTAAATTTTGATATATATTACCGTATTTTATCGACTTTTTAACGCCGAATTATTCATGTAGACTAACGTTATTCTTACTCCAATCTGTAGACAGTTCCACAGCTATAGTTCCTTCAAATGGATACGTTTCCACTTTATCTACAGGAACAAGTTCACAATCATAATCATACATCACTAGTGCATCTTGAGGCATTTCCTTGAGCTTTTCTATTAGTTCTTTTACTAGCATTTAATCACACTCCAATAAATAAGCCGCTGTATTACCCCAACGGCAGGGTAATGTCCAAGCGCTAAGCTTGAACGTTTCACCTTTGCAAGCATCCCGTTACTGGGTTTCCTTGCGACATTTTATACACTATCAGTGCGACTGCTGCAAGCCGCGTTTGAGTACCATTGAAGATTACATTACTCTCAAACCCAAGCTTGTTGTAAGCCTACTTACTTATAATACTATTTTAACTCATTAAAACAGGTAATATGTCGGAAACTTTTTTATTTTATCAAACCTTTTTTCAATGCCAAACCAACAGCATCTCGGAGAAACTCCTTACGAAATTCATAACAGGTATCTCTATTTACGCCGGTTAATTCTGCAATTATTTTCATCGGCTTCCTTTTTTCATATTTTTGATACATAACTTTACCAGTAAGCTGATTCTCATGTATCTTATAGGTTTCTGCGACAACTTCAAGCCATAGCTCCGGGTTCATTATTATCGACTGATATGGTCCATATCCAAACGATATCATACGTACTGGCTCAATGTTTTTTAATGCTGCTGTTTCTGTTGGATTACTGATAAAAGCATGACCACCACCGCCAGTATGCCCTTTCCGTGCAGTACGCTGCTCTTTTTCTTCATCAACAACTTTTTGTATTTGCTTACGATCCCAAAAGTACCGCTCTACATGCTTAATATACTGTTCTATTAGCATATCAGTCTCCTTCTCTATACTCCTTAATCATTACATATAGCTTTACCGTCCATAATAGCCCCACAGTAAGGGCAGTAAGCAAATATTGTGCTATTTGTTATAACCAAAGTTTTACAGCACGAACATGTTATTGTAGTATTTCCGGCTAAATGCTTTTCAATCCAATGCCCTTGCTTACGTTCTTCTACTGAGTGTTCGTATTTACATACTATTTCAAGAATGTTTCTATTGTTAAGAATGTCGAGAGCTTCGGGAACTGTAACCCCAAATCGTTCGACTAATTCTCTGCCTTTGGCTTTAAAATCATCTGCAAACACTGGTTGGTTTTTGTCTACTATATATTCTTTTATAACCTTTGCTGTAAGCTTTTCCATAATCTATTCACCTACTATTTTTTATTTTTATATCATAAGTATTATTAACTATGTCCATATTATGATCATCATCCATGTATGCTTCTTCTATAACATCCTTAATTTCATCCTCTGTAGCGTCATTTTCTACGTCTATTTTTATCCTATACTCATTTTTTTCAATAACTGTTGCTATTACTGTTTTCATATATACTCACCGTCCCGTCTGTTCCATGCTTTAATTGCTTCATCTTTATTTTGCATATGGCGACCAGCTGTAGCACAGCATTTGATATTTGTACACGATACAAAATAATGTTCATCGCCATACGGTACTAATCTCGCTTTACCGCCACAAAACGGACAAGGTTTTAATTTAGTCATTTTTCTTCACCTTCTTGTGCCAAAATATCCAAAAACAGCTATAAAAACTACGGTCAATATAGCCATTAATACCATTGATAAATTCGGTCCTATTTCATACATTTTTCATGCCCCCTTGTCTGTAAACACATATTTTATGATTGGTCATTTCAACCATCCTGTGAGCAATCTTATTCCAAATAACGTAAGTGTTATAGCCCCTATAGTGTGAGTAATGACATATAAGCGGCTATGTCTGTCACTGCTGTCAGTCAGAAGTACCAATATAGACCAAAGCGCTGACGCTGTAATCACAATAATAGATGCTGTAACGACACATTTCATTAGTAAATAAATAAAATCCATGCTATTATTCATTGTTATTCACGCTCCATTCTTACCCAACGGCATTTGTTCTTAGGCATAAATTCAGAAGGTCTAGCAAAACTGTATTTCTCATTAGGCTTACAGTTACCACAAATAAAACTTCCTAGGCATTTGCACTCATGGTACCAGCCTACGTACTTGATTTCAGTTTTTTTCATCTGCTCCACTTCCTTAAACTTCTCTAAAATCAATATCAGGGTACTTATAAAGCAGCATTTTCTTTTTGATCATATACACCTGCGTCCGCATCCCTTTTGTATCGACGTAATATATATGCCCGTCAGCTTCCGTCACCTTAAAATCAGCTCGATAAATAATAGGCCTTATCTTTTTACCTGCAACCTCATAAGCAGGCTGTAAAACAAATTCAGGCTGTAATTCAATGCTTTTTACTGCACCAGTACGTTGCTGCCAAAGTAGGTCCTCATAGTATTTTGCTTCTTTCCTGCTATCAAAGCGAATCCCGTCAACCTCAGTTATTGCATTACCATATTTCAGCACAGGTACAGCCCCGGGTAAATTCGCTGGCGCCGTTACGCTGTCAGAACGAACTTTACTTATAAGGTGTGCCGGCAGTTCATTCCACGTCGTCATTGGTACATCGCCAAGGCATCTTCAAGTTCTTCCTTTTCTCTCCGATACCGAGCAGCCTTAGCACTAATCTGGCTATTCTTCCAGCGCAGATGTCTAAGTTCCGTCAGTATCTGCATAAGTACTGGTTTCAATACCGGTACATACTGATCGCCTGGTTCTTTTTCGATTAACGCCATCATAATTTTTATATTTATTGGTTTCATACATTAACGCCCCTTATAATCAATGAAATCTTCATCACTGGATAGTAGTTCATCGAAAATTCTCTGGAAAGGTTCACTTATCACTATCTCGTCACTCTCTTCCATTGAATCGTCTACCAAGCGTTTGATTACATATTCAATAAATTTTTCTTCATTTCCCTTCTTAACTTCTGCACCAAAATTTACAGGCGACAGTTTGAATAAACTCACAAGTTCTGCAATTTCAATGCTAATATTCAATCTTTTTTCATCTGCAGTTATTTCAAAAACTGTTTCTGTATTTTTTATCATAATAATCGCTCCTTATATTTAAAAGGCCGCCCCCTACGGGCTAATCACCTCCGCAGGGGTATACTTCCCAAATGTGATACATTGCTTGTATATAGCACGCCGAGACAGTAGCGAACGGCCTATTTAACTTATCTCCATATCTGCCACTCTACAGCTACCTCTGCCAACTCACAGCCGAGCTGCCATAAAAATCCAGCGGCAAAGATAAATAATAATGTGTATACTGCTTCACGCTTCATTTTCTACCTCCACAATTGCCGCCAACACAAGATATACCTGCTGCGGCACACAACCATTACCTAACGCCTTTAGTCGTTTCGCCCTGTTTTTTTGCCCAACTATTACTCTTGGCGGTTCATATGCGTATTGCTCTACATTTATTGCAGCAGGCCAGCCCTGCCAACTTTCAATATCCTCTTTTGCTACATTGATGTCAGTCCAGCCTATAGGCAATCCCATTAGTAGCTCAACCCAATCGGCATTTAATTGTCCTTCTGTTTTATTCAGTTTCACCTTGTTTGCCAACTGATTTATATGATGTCCCGTTGATAAATGTTTTGCAGAATTACTTCCTTTACTATCTCTAGCGGCAGGTGTTGGCCAGTTTTTCACTTGGTCTACGAGTGTTATTGCTGACTGACCAGTTTTTAAACACTTTTCATAAAACATCTTAGATTTAGGCCCTTGTGCACCATTATGCGACTGCGGAGTTCGCCAATATGCCTTTACCTGATTATTTACTCCTTGCTGTTTGCTTTTAGGACTGCGTCGATCGCTACAGTCCGAAGTATGCCACAATAAACACTCGCTCTCGTTTATGTGGCGCTCCAACATCGGAAGCTCCATAGCATGACCATCCAACACGATACCCCATTTCGTCCAGGTCTCGGAGTACAGTTCCGAATCCTCCTCCACGAATCCCGGCAGCAGAGATTGACAGTAACCCTGCCACGTTTTCAGCCACAACCCATCTTGGTTTAAGCTCGCAAATAAGCCGGGCATACTCTCCCCAAAGACCGGAGCGGGTAACGTTCCCTTCACTATCAACGAAACCAGTTCTTTTACCTGCTGTGCTAACGTCTTGGCAGGGAAATCCTCCACTGATAATATCGATCTTGGATATTCCATCGGCTTTAAGTTTTTCTGCCGTGAGTTCTCTGATATCTCTGTAAATTGGGACACCCGGAAACCTCCTTTGCAATATTTTTTGCGGGTATTCCTCGATTTCACAAAAAGCCACTGTTTCTATTCCCGCCCAGCTGGCAGCAAGGTCAATCATACCTACCCCGCTAAATAGCGATAACATTTTCATTGTCCTCACTCTTGCTCGCTACTTATACTAATATCTTCCAAAAGTCTCAAATTCTTAAAGTTATTAAATATCTCCCGTGCCTTCACGGCCCGTGTATCATCTGACCACATCAAGCAGCTCGGGCAAATATGCACCTCAAAATATCGACCTCTGTTTACGTGACTACCCGCCGTTGTATCCTTATGGCATATATCGCAATTCATAATCTCACCTCAAAACGGTTCTGACTTATTAGTGTTCAGCTTGTCAAAATGTTCTTCGCCTAAAATCTGTAGTTCTGCCATATCTGCAGCAAGGTTATACATTTTTGCGTGCTTATTATTTCCATGTGTATCGGTAACCTTAGCTCTAAATTCGGCAATAGTCCCTAAGAAACAACCACAAGACACTGTTATACCTTTGTCTTTATTTTTGAAAAATGTCGTAAAACTAAATCTACTACCAATGCGACCGATCAATAAATAGTCAGCGTCGTCGTACACCCTAGCGTTGCCGTACACCTCAGCGTTGCCGCACACCCTAGCGTTGCCGTACACCTCAGCGTTGCCGTACACCCTAGCGTTGCCGTACACCTCAGCGTCGTCGAACACCCAAGCGTTGCCATTTTGCGCTAAGTTATCTTCTTTTTCCACATATCCACCAAGTTCACCAGCTTCAACACTTCCAAAGCCAATTAAAGCCTTAATCCTAAATAATTTCTTGCCCCATTTTTCTATAAACTCTGCTGTCAACTCATACTTTTTCATAGTTACCGCTCCTTTAAACTTTAGCTAAATCACCTTGACGACAGGTTGACCGTTTTGGTACTACATCAGGCACTAACGGATGATATTTATAACACCGCTCACGATCAGCAACCACATAAGTAAATCCGCTTTCTTTGTCTACTCTCAAAAACGGTTGATGTCCGCTGTATGGGCAATCAACAGTGTTAATACATTCAGCGCATTTTCGTTCAACGTCTGCGATAAAGCTGATATCGTTGTAATTACGCTTTATAAAGCTATCATCGGCATCAGGAAAAATCCTCTTTGCTGCAGCTCTAACTTTATCGCTCACCGGCTGCCTTAGTTCGCCAAATGTTTTACCGGCAGCAAGATCAGCAAACAACTTTTTAACAAACTCGTTTGCCGCTTTAGAATTACGCTCAATAGCCTTCTTCTCTGCGCCAATTTTATTCTGCCGGACTATAGACAGCGCTGTATTGATGTCGAACCACGTTGCCCAGCGCGTATTGTTATTAGCCACCCACTCAACAGCTTCCGCCCAATCATTAACCTGTGTATACTTGTATTGTTCCAACGTTTTAGCCATAAAGTTTTCCCGCTGCACATCATTCATCGGTGGTGGAGTTAAGCCAGCTGCTCGCCATACCACAAACGCAGCCTCTATATCGCCTATATCAAGCATTCAAATCACCTCACCATGCCCATTCTTTTTTCTGCTCTGTAACACGTATCTCATCTTCCCAACGCCTGTCTTGCAAGAATGTTTCAGGGTATGGAATATAAGCCCCGTTGTTCTCTTTCCAACGGCTTGTCTGTTTATACCGCTCAACAGCAGCTATGATTTTTTCGTACAGTTCCACACAAGGATCAACAAGCTTATTCCACTCGATTTTAGCTACAGGCTTTTTCACCTTCACCGGGTATGCTTCCCAAAATCGGGCAAAATATTCTTCCCGTTCACAATCAGGCGCTTCTTGTTTCTTTTCGTTTTGTTTATTATTAATAATATTATTTATATATACTTTCTTCTCCGCGCGAGATTGTGTTACAGGTTGTGTATCAGTTTGTGTTACAAGTTGTGTTACAGGTTGTGTATCAGTTTGTGTTCGGTATACGATACACAAATCAAATATCTGATAAAAACCTGATCGACTACCTTTGCCACCCTGGTATGAAATCAGCCCCATCTGAATTAGAGTATTCCTATGCCTACTTAATTCAGTCCGAGAAATTCCACACACCGATTGCAGCATCGTGCTGGACACGGTAAACTCTTTTTTCCAGCCGCCTAAATTGTTAAAGTGCAATAATGCCATATACAAATCAGCAGCTCGGCTATTAAGTTGATTGAGTAACCGCCAGCTCCAAAACGCATTCATCTGTGCAACGTAGTTCATAATAATCCTTTCAGTCGTCTAAATAATTTCTTCCGATAATCTTCATAAATTCTTCTCTGCTGTGAGTTTCTTCAAACTTACGTTGACATTCTCTTTTCAGCAGTAAATCTGTTTGCCTATCCTGATGCGGACCGTTCTTTCCCTTATGATATTCAGGGGTAAGCCAAACTTTAAAGCCGTATCTTTCACTGATTTTTCGTAACGGACCAAAGAAACAATGATGCTCCTCAAGTGGCACATTTTGCACTCCAGATAGGTAACAATATTTTTCTTTCTGTATGATACTCTTAGCCATCTTTAACGCCCCACTCCCTGATTAGGTCATCTAATTCTTCCTGCGGCCTAGTTTCTACGCCAATATCTTTTGCCATAGATACCAAACAATCAATTAGCCGCGACATTTCCTTTGTGTCGTAAACACGGCTGCCGTGATAGGCCAGCATATTGGTATATCCAGGAGTATTACGGCACTCACTGAACACCTCGGCAATCCAGCCGATACCGTGCCCCTGCCATATCTCACGCCAGCGGTCTACTGCTTCGTTTTTAATCGGAACCAGCGTATAGTGTCCGCAGTCCTTGATCGCCTTCCTGTAAACATCTTCCTTGCTGTGAAAGCTCTCTTCTGACAGCTTTTCTGCTATCTTTTGACATAATACCCAAGCGTATTTATTAGCGTCGTTAGAACGCCCTTTTCGCCATTGCTTGACTTCTACAACATACTGCTTTTCAGGATCGATTTTATTGATTTCTTCTTCCTCTGATAAAGGGACAGGTACTACTAAATTTATGTATCCCATCCCTTTTAACGTCTGTAAACCTTTAACTGTTAACTTCATTTTGCGCCCACTTACTTTGCGTTAATCTTCATCTTCGGAATTTTCGCCATATTCTTTTTTTAATTCCTCGAAATATTGATTTTTAAATTTTTCCAGCTGGCGCTTTGCCTCGTACGTTGCCGAGTTCGCCCTGTCGATATCATATTTTTTTGTAGCCACTTCCTGCACCAATTTTCGATATTCGCTTAATGTAATTGTTACAGTGACTTCATTTTCAGCGATATAATTATCAGTACTGTCATGATAACTTTCAACTTTTTTCCCATATACTTGTTCCATTTTTAATTCCTCTTTTCAAAATTTATTTAACTGATGAATCCCTAAACCTTCCAACTTCATTTTGCTGCTACCGCCTTAGCATTGATCGTTGCTCTTATAGCAGTATACCCAGCAGAAAACCGTTCATCGTTCATAATAGTTTCAAGCTGTTTAACAGGCAGATCCTCTACTCTGTACCATTTCCCGTTATTGCTTTGTATCAGGCACTGTGTACCTGTGAATTTAACATATTCAAGCTTTACCGGATTTACATCTGTATTTGCTGATACACTTTCTGCCGGCGCTTTCGGTGCAGCTGCCTTTTTCCCCAGCTCAAACCGTACAACACCCTTACTGTCCACGATTTTTAGCTTCACAAACTCACTTTTAGTCCGATCGTACTCTATGTCTTTCACAAAAAACTTTGCAGTGATTTTCCCATTGGTAGATAAATCCTGCTTTGATAGCTGCACCCATATAAACGGAGCATCGTATAGCTCACGCCCAATACCCCAGTTAAACCCGGCACGTTTAAAGCTATCACTTGCCAGTCCCTTGGCGGCTTCTGTGTTACTCTCAGTGCCAGTATCCTCTTTTTCGATCCACTGCTTTTTATCATCATCCCACACCGAGATAATACAATTTGCGTTATCCCGTCCGTGATGCCGCTGCCAATTCATCGGTCCGAACGTCTCGTCAAGAATGCGCATATCGACCCTGGCGTCCTTATACAACAACAACGAACACCCGCTGTTATCTTTTTTTACCGTGGCGACCCGACATTCAACTTCATCTGCAGTAAGAAGTCTTATTTCTTTCATTGCCTATACCCCCTTTGCACCGTTCTGCACGTCTAAGCAATTTAACAGCCTGCTTTGCGGTTACTTTAGGCTCACCGTATGCCTGCTGAATCGCACGAAAGGCCGCTAACTTTTCTTTCTCATTCATTTCTACGTCCTCCTAAAACTCTCTAAAAGTTTGACCGCCGCATCTACAGCGTGTATCCTCTATTGGCACTCTACATCCACAATGTACACATACAACGACTGGTACTGGCGATAGTCTCACCGGCACCTTTAATTTCATCTTGTCAACGATTGCTACTGCCCTGTTTAGGCGTTCAATCTTTTCCTGCAATAAATTATCCATTTACAAGTCACCTTCGCTATGCTAAAATGAAGGTGGACGCTAAACCTCGTAAAATTTACAGTCCACCTGAGCTATCGAAGCTGCAACTTCGGTAGCTCTTTTTCTTTTGCCTATTCATCTCAACACCCCTACTGTCACTACAGCAGCCATAATAGCAATGTATGTTCCGACAAATATCGCTGTAGTTGCTACGGTAAAATCTCTAATCATAAGCCTGCCACCTGCCCCATAGCATAGCCTATGTCATATATCAGCTTAACTACTGTTGCTATAGCCAAAGCAGTTAAAGACCATACACAAGGCTGTTCCTTAATACTCTCTTTCATCACTACTGCTGTTCCTGCTACTTTTATTAATGCTTTCATCTGCTCTGCCTCATTTCTACTATTTCAGTTTCTTTTTTCATCTGCCTAACTATCTTTTGAACAGCGTCAGCTGTTACTCCGGACACTTTCAACAGACATTCTTGCAGTTCTGCTATTTCAGCGTTAGCGTTATCTAAAGCTTTTTGTAGCTGCATTACCTCTAATCGCTCTCGATTAGAAAGTTTCGGCTTACCGTACTGATCGGCATATCTCGTAACATCTGATATACGATACCGACCACGTACTACTGTTTTAATACCTGCACTAGCAAGCCATTCTTTTACTGTCCTAGCACTAACGCCCCACGCTTCAGACAGCTCTCTTATTCCAACGTGCGGACATTCTACAATCATTTAACAGCGCTCCTTTTTATTTACTTTTCTAAACTTTTATGGTAAAAAAATAGCGAGATATTTGCGATTCGCTTAGTCTCAAAAGTTTCATTGCTTTTGTTATTTCTGTATGTTTAAACTGTGTTCTACCAGTAAGTTTACTGTATAGCGAAGTCCTCGACATGCCTAGCTTCTCAGCAAATCTCTCTTTTGAATAAAATTTTTCTTTTATCTTTTCTTCCAAAAGCGAATAATCATAAACCATTTTATCACCGCCTTTCGTTTAGGTTTCTAAACTCATTATAACGAACTCCTAAAAGCTTGTCAATAGTTTTCTAAACAAAATTTGTTGCATTTTCTTAACTCAAATGTTATTATTGTACTTGGGGAAGGAGTTGAAGATATGGCAGAGTTTAAAGATAGATTGTTAGAAGCAATAAAAAGTTCTAATCTTAAACAAGCTGATATAGTAGAACGTACAGGAATTAATAAAGGATCTTTAAGCAGTTACTTAAGCGGAAAATACAAACCAAAGCAAGATAATACTTATCGATTAGCCAAAATATTAGATGTCAACGAAGCATGGCTCATGGGGTTCGATGTAGATAAGGAACGTTGTAGTACTATTTATATCGATCAGGAAGATAACTATGCATTATCTGATCAGGAAAAAGTTCTTATAGATAAGTTCCGCAAAATTGAAGATAATGATAGATATATTGTTATTGGCTTTATTGATGGACTGCTAACTGCAGAAACATCAAAAAATAAAAATGCAGTTTAGGAGCGTGATACTTTGTTATCCAGAACAATCAAGCTTATCGAATGCAACATGAAAGATTTTTCGCCTGGTGAGCTAAATCAAGTGATTGGTTATGTTTTAGGAATCAAGGAGCATCACATTATTACCCAGTGTCCCCGAAGAAAGGGGACGGACAAGATAATTCTATAAGGATCTTATCTTTCCCCGAGGCTAAATGAAATAAAAAAAGACCGCTACCAAACGCCCGGTAGCAGCCATAACAAAAATAAAATATTTACAACGGCAATGTTAGTATAATATAATCTAATTTCTTAAACAATAAATTTATTTTAATACTTAACACTTTAAAAACTTAAAATATAGGAGGTGAAAAAATGGAGTATAATTTCACTTTTAGAGAAAAAGATAAAGGATTTCAAGTAATATTATCCTATAAAGATAATCGTGGTTGTTGGAAGCAAAAATCAAAACAAGGATTTAAAACCAAAAGAGAAGCAAAAATAGCAGGCGATAAGTTACTAGAAGAAGTTAAAGCAAATGCGCCAATATATATGGACAATAGTATTGATAGTATAACGTTTGGTGAATTTACGGAAATGTACCTAAACAATATAAAAAGGAATATAGCCTATAATACTTTACGAAACTATCGACAAGCAATAAAAGCATTCTCTGATTTAGAAACCTTAAAATTAATCAATATCACTCATAATGATATTGTAGTTATATTTAATTCTTTAAATTATAAAGCAAGCACAGCTAACATGTATCTTGCAAAAATCAAAAACATTTTCAAAAAAGCGGTTTCTCCCTATAAATTATTAATCGAAGATCCAAGTGTTGAAATAACACCACGAAAAATTAATGGTCCACAAAAAATAAATGCTTTAACCAGGGAACGATTAAATTTTATTTTAGAAAGAGTTAAAACGCGGAATAACAATGTATATATCATCTGTTGTATCGCTGCATTTTCTGGGCTACGGCTTGGTGAAATAATGGGATTAAAATGGTCTGATATTAATTTTGTTAATGGTACGATTACTGTTGAAAGACAGTTAACGAGAGACGCAAATAACAGTATTCTAATAAAACCTTTAAAAACAAATAATTCTTATAGAACAGTACCCGCACCAATAATATTATTAGAAATACTCAAAAAATACAGACAAGCATCCGCTTTACATATAAGTGGATTAATATTTTGGAACATAAACTATTTAACACCGGTCAATATCCTAAGAGGCTTAAACGAAAATGTTAATATTCATCTATTTCGTCATACTTATGCTACAACCTTATTGGCAAATGGTGTGGATATAAAAACAGTAGCTGCCCTTATTGGTGATACAGTCGCAACTGTCAGCAAAACATACATTCATTATAATGATGACATGAGAAAAAATGCTTCACGTGCAATATCCCAAATTTTTTTGCAATAAATTTTTGACGAATTTTTGACGATTTTTTAATAAACGGCTTAAATACAGTACAATTAAGGATTTTAATAACTTAAATACCAAGTTCGCTGAGCCATCCCCCCAAAATGCACTGTAAATGTGCCGATTGCTCACGCAACAAAGCCACTGCCGCACTGTGATAAGTGTGACAGTGGCTTTGTCTTTTTTATTATTAAGAAATCAAAAATGATAAGCCAAGTCAAGCCGGGTCCCGATCTCCCATCCACCATTAGACCAGTCCCCGCTAAGGCTGCCGCCAGCCGACCATTTTCGGCTGAAATCATGCCTGACATAAGCCGCCGCCACAAAATGGTTCCTGCCCTCTCCCCAACTGCGTACCGGCAGCAGGGACCCGCATTCATCTTCAGCAAAGCAGACTTCCATAAGCTGCCGCTCGCCAGTCAGGATACGCTTATAACCCAGGCGAATGCCATAACCGCCCGTACCCTCACTGCGGTCAAAGGATAAGCCCAGCTCCCCTTCGGCATAATTATCACTATAACTGCCAAAACTGCGGTCAAAAACACCTGCACCATGCTCTCTAAAGGCCTTCTGCCTATAATGGGTAAAATTGAGCTTGGCATAAGGACTGAAATGCCACAATTCTTCCGGCTTTCCATAATCCAGATCATAGGCATACTCAACGCCTATCCCCAACGTTTTACTGTCATAACCGCTTTCAGCGGTCTGCCCCAGTACCGGCAGATAAGCGGTACCCTTATTGGCCTGTAAACCATAGCTGACAAAGCCTGTTATACTGCCGGGTTTGTTTTTATTTCCAGCATATAAGCCCAATGAATAACTGTCATATTCGCCGCTTCCCGCAGCTCCGCTGACAGTATTGCTGCCGTAATCAAACAACAGACCATAATATCCATGTTCATCGGAAAGAAAATCCTTGCCAATGGTCAGATTATAGCCGTGCCCATTTACGCCGCCAATGCGTCCCCAGCGCTTGTTATTCAGCATCCACAATCCGTCCTGCCGCGCCAGTGCCGGCTGCTCATATACCGCTCTCATTACAGAGCCGTTTTTCATGGCATCATGGGCCAGATCCAGCAGCATCCCATTTTCTATTTGCGAAAAAGCGGCTGCAGCATTAGTTTTATCCAGGGCATACAGCCTGTACATCTGTTTTTGCCGGTCACTATCCAGCGAAAAATACATATTATTCAAAGCAGCAAAGGTAGCGCTGTTGCCGCCGGTATTATTACTGACAGAAGTCGTAAGTTTACCAGCCTGATTATCGATCACTATTTGGGCATCCAGCATCCCGGAAAACTCATGTTCTGTACTGCTCCCTGAAACTATGCTATTCGCAGTAATAAATACGCCGCTGACTCTGGGGGCAGCACTATTAGACGCTTTAACCTCCATCCGGTCGATATGGGCATCGCCGTCTACATTAAGACAATTATATTTTTTACCGTCTGTATTGAGCAATATCGTACCACTGCCGTTGAAGCCGCCCCTAACCTGCATATTTTCGATGCTTCCATAACTGCCGGCCTGCACTCTGCCATCGTTATACAAGCTGCCATTGACCGTGCCTTTGCCTGTAATCGTACCACTGCCTGTACTATAAGCATCGCCGGCCACAGAGCCGTCTATTTGCAGCGTGCCCTGTACTGCGATAGAACTGCCCTGATAGGTATTGTTGCCGGTCAGATTCAGAATACCCTCCCCCTGTTTTATCAGCCCGGCGTGCAATCCTACCAGTCCGGTGTCTGCAATTTGCTTGTTGAAATCTGTGATATATCGCTCAACCATATAACTGTTATTGTCTTTAACACCTTTGGGATTTTTCAGCCAGTTGGTTTGATAGTACAGCCAGCGATCGTACAGATCTTTGACATCGCTGTCAGCTCCTGTTGAATCAGCAGCTTTTCCTGAACCGAGCGGATCAGCGGCAATATAACCTGCGCGTATTTCTTTGATATCATTACTCCAGACAGAATCATAGCCCTGAGTATCCACGCTGTATAAGGCCTGCTTTTCAGCTTTTCCACGTACCGTATAAGCATCGCTGATATCGCCGGCACTCAGCCGCCTGACATTGATCGCCCCAAGTCCTCCAACAGCTTTCCCGGCATCAACTATGCCCTGTCCGAACAGTGCCTCCACCGGTACATCTTCAAAAACATCAATTTCCACATTTGCATCCAGTTCACTGTGCAGCTTTTTTTTACCATCTGTTTTATCATCTGATAGTTTTATACCATAAAATCCCCAAAAAAGATCTTCGTTTTCTGCGTAGGCCTTCTCGAATGCTTTCTCAATATCCAGCGCGGCTCCACCAGGAGGAACAAAAATATTTATTTTGAGCTCTGACTTATTATCTCCTTCTCCTGGATCCTCCTGTACATTTATGAAAAAACCATCCGTCGCCACAATCTGATTATTTGCCGTGCTCAACAGCACATCCCCTATCTGTTTGCCGCCAAGATAGGGAAACGCCTGCTGGACTAAAGCGCCCACACCTGTTACCAGTGGAGCGGCCTGAGACGTACCATACCTAATCACATCCATTTGACCAGCAGCCGCAAAGTCAGCATTAGCGGAAACAATCGCAACACCCGGTGCGTTTAAAACACAGTCCTCTCTATATTGAGCCAGATCAGAGAAAATTGCGATAGCATTGCAGTCTGCGTCAAAACCGCCCGTCTTATTACGGTGCAGCGCCGCAGCATCGCCTGCGGTAACAGTAATAAAATTGTTGCTCAGGCTTCGGTCAAAAACAGGGCTGGTTCTATACTCGCCATAGTGTGACCGTTGTTGCCAGCAGCCCATACTAAAAGCTTATCATGGGCAACCGCTTCTCTGAACTGTATGGTATTATTATAAAGATAATCCTGCCATTCCGGGTTGCCTGTAGGAGTAAGAACTCCACTCTGCACCAGCTCATAAGCCTGATTATCATCGATGTTCGTCAAATAGCACCCAGTTCCCCAGGAATTATTGATAACCTTGATTTCCGGATGCTGCACATAATAAGCATAAAGGTCCTTGCGGCTCTCAAACGAACCGTCACTGTAATAAATCCTACCGGCAGTAGAGCCCTTGATCTCGGCATCAAAAGCAATGCCATGCATACCCAGGCCGTTTTTAGATGCGGCCACGACACCAGCCACATGAGTACCATGAGTAAAATTCGCCCAATTATATACTCCGGCACCAGCAACATTGATCATCTCAGAATTTTGTTTTAAATCAAATTCAGGAACCAAAAAATTAATAGGATCATCACAGACACCCACAATAACGCCTTTTCCTGTATAGCCATTGGCATAAGCCGACGCCGCATTCACTGCATCCAGCACATTATAGCCTATCTCATTATATTCAGCTGTTTTAAAACTGTCGGCACTTTGCGCGTTGGCAATGCTGCTGCTCATAAGCATCAGCATTGCCAAACTGTTTAAAGACCTTTTCCAGGGCATTTTAGCTCAGCTCCTTAGTGACCTGACTGCCATACATATACGAAGTCTGATCCCCGCTCCGCTTTGATCATGGCACCAAAATAATTACAAAGACTGTCTTTTGGTGAACAAAAATAAAAGCCACTATGTTATTACATAGCGAACGATATTTTTAAGCAAAAAAAATGTTCTATATATAATATTATAACATATATTATATATAGAACATAAATCATTCATAAATAAAAAATTAGTTTTTCTGACTTTATTCTTTTGTCAGCAGGTCCAGCTCAGCCTCGCTCAAACCGCAGCCGCGCAGAACTGCTTCCGTATCCTCACCCAGTCTGGGAGCACGTTTCTGCAGCGTTCCCGGCGTTGCCGACATTTTCATGGCAAAGCCCAGCTGCTTATAAGTACCGATCTCTTCGTCTTCGACCGTCAGCACCATTGCATTCGCACGGGTCTGCTCCGCAGCCAACGCTTCGTCAAAATTCAGTACCGGCGTTACGCAGGTGTCCTTCCCCTCCAAACAAGCCGCCCACTCCTGCATGGTTTTAGTCCTGAAAATCTCGGTCAGCTCGTCCTTAATGCGCTCATGCTGCGATTCATCGTCCAGAGCATCGATAAAGTCGGCGCGGTCTAAGGCCAGGCAAAGGTTGCTCCAGAATTTTTTCTCCAGGCACCCTACCGAAACATAACGGCCGTCCCGCGTTTCGTAAATATTATAGTTGGCATATGCACCGGTCAGCCAGTTATTGCCGCGTTCGGCAACGAAACCGCTGCCGAAATATAAACTGGCAGCGCCCGGCATCAGGGTCAGCGCCGTATTATACAGCGAGATGTCTATTTCCTGTCCGGTCCCGGTCTGCTCAGCATGGCGCACAGCCATCAGGATACTCATGCCCGCCATCAGCGCCGCATTCATATCCGCCATCAGAATACCAGGTATCGCCGGCCTGCCTCCTGGTTCGCCGCTCATCGACGTGATGCCCGCCAGGCTCACATAGCCGATATCGTGGTCAGCCTGGTCGACCAATGGTCCCCGCTTGCCATAGCCTGTGATCGCGCAATAAACTATTTTCGGATTCAGCCTGCTCACGGTCTCATAATCAATACCTAAACGCTTTAAAACGCCGGGTCGATAGCTTTCCAAGACTACGTCCGCCGTCTGCGCCAATTTTAAAAAGGCCGCTCTGCCGGCGTCGCTTTTTAAATCCAATACAACGCTTTTTTTATTGCGGTTCAGCTGCAAATGCCAGTACCCGAACCCGTTTTGAAATGGCGGGAAGCTGCGCGAATAATCACCGCGCCCCGGTTCTTCGATTTTTATTACTTCCGCTCCGAAGTCCGCCAAAAGCATACTGCAATACGGTCCCGGCAAAAGCCGCGACAAATCCAGAACCCTGATACCGTCAAGTGCACCCACGTCGACACCGCCTTCTTTATAATCTTCTAACAACATTATACCACAAGGAATCTGCTGGCAAACGCTCTGCTTTAATTAAGCTCACAGCAATATTATAAAACAAATACATAATAACACAGATATTTTACATTTTCAGGCGCTGCTCCATTTGACAGCAGCCCCCGCTTTAGTTACAATGGAAGATAAGCATTAAGTAAAAAAATCTTTGGAGGTAGAATAAAAAATGAACAAAACTTTAATGATTATTATCGCCGTCGTTGTTATTTTCGCCGGCATTATTATGAGCGGCTACAACAGCCTTGTTTCCATGAATGAAAACGTCAACGGCAAATGGTCGCAGGTCGAAAACCAGCTCCAGCGCCGTAACGACCTGATTCCCAATCTGGTCAATACCGTTAAAGGCTATGCTGCCCACGAAAGCGACGTTTTTAAAGCTGTATCCGATGCCCGCGCTAAATTAGGCGGCGCCAAGACGGTTGCCGAAACCAGCCAGGCCAACGGCGAATTGAGCAGCGCTCTTTCCCGCCTGCTGATGATCGCAGAAAACTATCCTGACCTGAAAGCCAACACCAACTTCCTGCAGCTGCAGGACGAGCTGGCCGGTACGGAAAACCGCATTGCCGTAGCCCGTATGGATTACAACGGCGCAGTTCAGGGCTTCAACGCCAAGATCAAATCCTTCCCGACTGTTCTTTATGCCGGTATGTTCGGTTTTGACGCCCGTGATTACTTTAAAGCAGACGAAAGCGCAAAAACTGTTCCGCAAGTACAATTTTAACCGATAACGGAGCTCACTGATTATGAAACGTTGGCTCGTCCTTTTGATGCTTCTGATCCAGGCGGTCTTTGCCGTCGGGGCAGAAGCGGCGATCCAGGTACCACCTAAGCCAAGCGTGTCCTCCGGCATCTACGTGCAGGACTATGCCGGTGTTTTATCACCGCAGACCCGTCAGGCCCTTAATGCCATCGGACAGGATCTGGATAATAAAACCACCGCACAGGTCGCCGTAGTTACGGTGAAAACACTTGACGGCCAGCCCATTGACGAATATGGACTGACACTGCTGCGGCAATGGGGACTTGGTAATAAAGAAAAGAATAACGGCGCGCTGATCTTAGTAGCTGTCGATGACAGACAATCGCGGATCGAAGTCGGTTACGGTTTGGAAGGCGTTCTGCCCGACGGCCTGACGGGACGGATCCAGGACCAGCAGATGCTGCCCTACTTTAAACAGGGCCAGTACGAAAAAGGCATCGTGCAGGGCTATCTGACTGTCGCAACTACCGTAGCCAAAAGTTATGATGTCAAGCTGGAAGGCGTGCGTTATAACGGCGGCGCCCAGCAGGGCACAGGCGATACACCGATGCCTGGCTGGATGAAGGCACTGATCGCAGTCGGCCTGATCGTACTCGTCATCGTTGACCATATGTTCTTCGGCGGCATCATCACTCAGTTCATCCTGCTCGCACTTTTGCGCGGCGGCGGACGCGGAGGCGGTGGCGGTGGCGGCGGTTTCGGAGGAGGCTCCGGCGGCGGCGGCGGTTCCAGCAGGCGCTGGTAAAACAAAAATAAAGGACTATCTCATCGAGATAGTCCTTTTCTTTATGCTTATTTTACTTCATCATACAGCATCCCGATGCAGGCATCGACCAGAGCCCCGATACTGGAAACCTCTCTGTCCAGCGGCAGGCCGGAAGCCGCGTATCCTAACGGCAGCTCGGTACAGGCCGTCATCACCGGAAGGTCACGCTCGCGCCACAGTTCTTCTACGAGAGCTTTAGTCACAGCGCCTGCCCGGTCAAGCTCGCCGGCTTTGACATAAAAGATAGCCTGCTGCGCTTTTTCAGCCTGCTCCTCATTGGGCAGATATAAGGTATAACCGTGTTTATCGGCATATTTCTGATACAGACCGCTGGCGCGCGTACCATGCGTCGACAGCATCCAGGCACCTTCAGGATTGAGCCGCTGGGCCGCCAGGACAGTTTCTTCAATGATATGCACTAACGGCTGCGGCAGAGCAGCTTTAAAATCATCAATAAAATAATGGGCCGTATTGCAGGGCACCGCCAGTACCTCTGCCCCCATATCGCACAGCTGGCGCAGCCGCGCTTCCAGAACCGGCGCCGGACTTTCGCCTTTGCCGAAGATCGCTGTGCTGCGGTCAGGTATCTCACAATCCCCGATCATATATACCACAGGGTGCTCCTGATCTGTTGCCGCCGGACACTTTGCCGCCAGCTGCCGCAGGAACTCTGCCGCCGCCGCAGGCCCCATTCCTCCCAGCACACCCAGTTTTTTACCATTTTTCTTATACTTGGTCACCTTGATCCCTCCGCCAGCAAGAACTGTTTTTATTCGTTTATTTTACCACAACCGACCGCGACAGTACAGCCTGCAATTTTTTATATGTATACATACTTTATGTGCTTTACTCTTTAATTATTAATTTGTTATACTAAAGGGGTATAATTAAATAAAAATCTACCCCGTTTGGAGGAATCAGGATGACCAAGAAAAAAATCGTCGTTATCGGCGGAGGCTGGGCCGGCTGTGCCGCAGCTCTTACTGCTGAAAAAGCCGGTGCCGACGTAACTCTGCTCGAGCGTACCGATATGCTTTTAGGCACAGGGCTGGTCGGCGGGATTTTCCGCAACAACGGCCGCTATACTGCCGCCGAAGAATGTATCGCCATGGGTGCAGGCGACCTGTTTACAGTTATGGAAGCCGTTGCAACTCACAAAAACATGGATTTTCCCGGTCATAAACACGCTACTCTTTACAATATCTATAAAATCGAGCCCGCGGTCAAAAAACTGCTCCTGAGCCGCGGCATCAAGCTGCTGATGGCTGATCCGTCCGTTAAAACGGAATACGAAAGCGACACGATCACCGCCGTTATTACCAAAAGCGGCCTGCGCCTTACTGCCGACGCTTTCGTAGATGTCAGCGGTTCTTCGGCTATGCCGCTCAACTGCAATAAACACGGCAACGGCTGCGCCATGTGTATCCTGCGCTGCCACAGCTTCGGCCCCCGCGTCAGCGTCACCACACAGTCCGGCGTGGAAGAATGGACAGCAGAAAAACCTACAGGGCTCGGCGCCATGAGCGGCTCCTGTAAGCTGTTCAAAGAATCACTGGCCCCTGAGATCGTTACCGAGCTGGAAAAGACAGGCTGCTGCGTCGTTCCGATTCCCGAAGCAATCAAAAAGCATAAAGAAAAGCTGGCTATGAAAGCCTGCCAGCAGTATGCGCTCGACGCTTATGCCGACAACATCGTTCTGCTGGACACCGGCTCAGCCAAGCTGATGACGCCTTATTATCCGCTGGAAGAGCTGCGCATGATCCCCGGCTTTGAACGGGCCCGCTTCGAAGACCCACTGTCCGGCGGCAAAGGCAACTCTATGCGTTACTTTAATTTCGCCCATGTCGATGCTTCCTTAAAGGCTGACGGCAAAACCAACCTTTTCTGCGGCGGCGAACGTGCCGGAGCAATGGTAGGCCATACGGAAGCTATCGTCAGCGGCTCGCTGGCCGGGCATAACGCCGCCAGAGCCGCCAACGGTCTGGCGCCAGTCATCCTGCCTGAAACCACAGCTATCGGCGAATTTATCGGCTACGTTGTCAAGCAAATGCTGGACGCCGAGACACGCAATAAAAAATACACCTTCTCCGGCTCAGTTTATTTTGAACGGATGCAGGCCAAAAATCTTTACAGCACCGACGATGACGCTATCAAGGCCCGTGTCGAAGCGGCAGGCTGCACCAATATTTTCTCAAACTTATAAGAAAGATGTGATAATCTGATGGCAACTGTACGCGATATCCTCAAAGCCCTCGACGTTATTACCGGCGGCCGCGTCATCACCGACTCCTTCGGTTACGGCGGCGCTAACCCCTTCGTAGTTACCAAGACCTCCGGTATCCCCGGCAAAGCTGTGACCGAACTGCCCGGTCTCGTCTGGGGCGATCCAGATATGCCCGTCAAAAAAGTAGCGGTTATGATGACCCTAACTGAAAGCGCCATTGAACTGGCTGGCGCAACAGGCATCGACTGCCTTATCGCCCATCACCCAATCGCGGAAGGCTCCAATACCGGCGGCGTTACCGCCAGAGATTACTTTAATCTGTATCATCTGGCTGTTTTTGAGCTGCACGAAGCCTTTCACGGCCTGCATCCCGGTATCGCCTGGATCCACGGCAGCTGCGCCAAACACGTCAACATCCGCTTTGGCGGTGTACCCGGTAAGATCGTCTGGTATGGCAACGCCCTGCCGGAAGTAGAAACACTGGGCGACCTGCTCAACCGTATTGACACGATCATGGGCACTGATATCGAATCACGCGTGCTCACCTCTGAACGTCAGATCCGCGGCTGTACCGAGATCCACGAAACCTCGATCGCAGCCCGCGCCAAAATCTTTGTCGGCAGCCCCGACAACAAGCTGGGCAAAACCATCACTGTTTTCCCGCATACCGGTTTCTCGGCCGAGGACCTTGAAAAAGCCTACGCCGAATACCCCGAAGCCAACACCGTAGTCTGCACGATCAGCAGACCGCTGCCCGGCGACCCGCTGGTCAAAAAAGCCGAAGAACTGGGCCTGAACCTGATCGCAGGCAACTCTCACGCGCTGGAGATCTTAGAAAACGGAATCCCCCTGGCCTGGGCCCTGCGTCTGCAGATCCCCGAGCTGGATATCCACATCTTCCGCGAACGTATGGTAAGCCTGCCGCTGGACCACTGCGGCTGCACCCACATCGAAAACTACGGCGAAACCATGGCGCGCAATTATCTGCCTAAGCCAAAAACAGAATAACGGAGGGGTTTATGATGAATGGTGGAAAAAGAAAGATCGAACTGATCGAATACGTAGGCCTGTTTTTAGTCGCCTTTTCCTTTTTGATGCTGGTAGTTAACCCCGGCGGTATCGGGAACCTGTTCAACAATATGTTCAACCATGCCGCCCCTATTATCATCAAGGTCTATATCACAGGTTCCATCGGTATCGCGATCATCATCAGCGTTACCATGGGGCGCCTGCTGGAACGCCTTGGCTTTACCGACGCCCTGATGCGTATTTTCGTGCCCCTGATGAAGGTCATCGGTGTCAACGCCGCTGTAGCCGTACCGTCCGTATATAATATCCTCGGCGATATCAACGCTGCCGGCCGTATTGGCGGCCCGATCCTCAAAAAATCCAAAGCCACCAAAGACGAGCAGAAAATCGCTATCGCTACCATGATGCAGTCGCAGTCCTCCTTTGCGATCTTCGTTTTCGGCTTGATTGCTTTGAACGCCGCCAAGGTTTCCGTCTGGGTCGTCGTTTTTCTGGCGGTGTTCCTGCCGGTGCTTTTGACGCCGCTGCTTCTGCGGCTCACTATCTGGCGCGACACCAAAGCTGTCTCGCTTGAAGACTTGCCCCGCTTCACACCTGAAACCGGTTTTCTGCCGACCATCTTCAATGCGGCCAAGGAAGGCGCTGAGCTGTTGTTTTTGCTCATCATTCCCTCCTGCGCCGTAGTTTTTGCGGCAATCGGCGCTTTAGACCATTTCGGTCTGTGGACCGGCATTCAGGCCGGTATCAATACCATGCTCAATGCCTTCAACATCCATGCCGAAACCGGTTCCGTTTCTATTTTAGTCGGCGGGTCGCTGGCAATGGCCCAGCTGAAGGAAATTGCCGCCACAATCGCCCCGCCGCTGGTCGTCGGCTCGTATATCCTGGCTTCCTCCGGCTTCCCGCTGCAGGTCATCTTCGGGCAGATCCCCGCTATCTGGAGCGGCTGTACCGACCTTACCGAACGCGAGGCCATGACGGCAGCCATTATCGGCGCAGTCATCAAGGTTTTAACGGCAGCTTTATTTGCCACCTGTCTGCAATTCCTCTATATGTAATAACAGTATAAGCAAAACCAGCCGCTTCAAGCGGCTGGTTTTATTTTTGTAAAAGCTCAAAATTATTCTTTTTATACCTGATCAGTCCGTCCGCCTGCATCTTACTGAGCTCACCTGACATCGCGCTGCGGTCTACCGCCAGAAAATCGGCCAGCTGCTGCCTGTTAAAGGGTATCGTCAGCTTATTGCTCTGCTGCAGGCGCGCCTGTTCTGAAAGGTACGCCAGCAGCTTTTCCCGCGTCGTCCGCTTCGTCAGATATTCCATTTTCTGAGTCAGAAACAGATTGCGCTCCGCCATCAGCAGAAGCAGATTATGCAGCAGCCTGTTTTCAGCTTCGCTGCGAGCCGAACCCGCCAGCAGACGTTTAATGTCCAGAAAGATCACCGTAGCTCCATTAGGCGCGGCCACACTCACCGTCAGCGGCACCTGCCGCAGACAGGCATAGACCTCGCCGAACAGATGCCCGCAGCCCAGCTGCGCCAGAATATTCTGCCGCCCCCAGTAATCCTCGCGCAGGATATGCACGCTGCCGGCAACGACAAAACCAGCTGTCGTTACCTGCTCGCCCAGCTGCCAGATAAAGCTGTTCCGAGGATAGACCCTCAGCTGCGCATCCAGATTCTGCAGCACTGCCGCGATCTCTGTTTTCGCAATACCGCGGAACAAAGATGCCGACGCTATGATCTGCAAATATTTATCCATTCTTCTTTACCTCCGTTGTAAAAACAACAGCTTTCTTCCTACTATCGTACTATAATAAAAACAGAAAGACAACAGGAGGTTCATCATGTTACGCAAAATAATCACTATAGATCAGGAAAAATGTAACGGCTGCGGTCTCTGCGCCCAGGCCTGCCACGAACAGGCCATAGGCATGGTGGACGGCAAGGCAGCCCTGCTGCGAGACGATTACTGCGACGGCCTGGGCGACTGCCTGCCCGTTTGCCCTACCAATGCCATAACCTTTGAAGTACGTGAAGCCGCAGCCTATGACGAAGCTGCCGTTTTGGCCAATAAAGCCAGCCAGGAAGCTGAACTTCCCTGCGGCTGCCCCGGCACACAGGCCCGTTTACTTCATCAGCAGGAACCTGCACCAGCGCAGCAGACAGCCACGCCCCAAAACAGCGAGCTGCAGCAATGGCCTGTCCAGATCAAGCTGGTCAACCCGCACGCACCCTACCTGCAAAACAGCAGGCTGCTGGTTGCCGCCGACTGTACCGCCTTCGCCTACGGCGATTTCCACCGTAAATTCATAAAAAACCATATCACGCTTATCGGCTGTCCCAAGCTGGACAACGAAGATTACAGCCGCAAGCTGACTGAGATCCTGCTTGCAAACGATATCAAAAGCGTTACCGTCGTCCGCATGGAAGTACCCTGCTGCGGCGGTATGGAACAGGCGGTCAGAACAGCGCTGCAGCAAAGCGGTAAAATCATCCCCTGGCAGGTCGTCACCATCAGCACCGACGGTCAGATTCTGGAAGAAATATAATAATAATAAATAAGGCGCCGGGC
>OGXU01000051.1_pt1 | contig 63730 bp, 54 predicted proteins | sample 1576381 | NCBI WGS metagenome assembly OGXU01 (sample SAMEA3541544, study PRJEB24748) | human gut metagenome | biome: human gut; feature: human-associated habitat; material: faeces | place: China | collected 2012 | reverse complement strand
CCTGAAATACCACGCCTGGGTATGCGTATGATTCTTCCGGCAGAATACGATGTGACTGATGCGCAACGCCGGGGACTGGCATGAATTTATTCAGCACATTACAGCACATCATGTCAGACTGTATCTGTATCTGGAAAGAAAGTTTTATGAGTCGCAGGATGCGTTTCTTTCCGGTATCAAAGCGCTCATTGCAGAGCAGTATTCCAGAGAATTAAGCCAGAAGGTTAATAATGCCCATAAAAGGCGGCAAAAGAAAATAGACGGGAAACTAACCGTCAACAATAATGTTTACGGATACAGAAAAGAAAAAGACGGTTATAGAATAGAAGAAACGGAAGCCGTCTATATCCGCAGAATCTATGCGATGTCCGCAGGCGGTGCAGGCGGCAGGAAAATTGCAAAGGAATTGTATGCGATGGGCATGAGAAACCGCAAAAACGGTGCGGTCAGTGATGTGACCGTAAGACGCCTGATTCAGAATCCACTGTATAAGGGAACAGCTGTAATGCATAAAACGCATTATGATTTTGAATTAAAAAAACAGTGCTGCCTGCCAAAGGAGCAGTGGATTTATCATGAAAACAGAATCCCTGCAATCGTGAGCGAAAAGCTGTGGCAGGCGGCAAATGATGCGTTAAATGCCCGGAAAAGCAAAAGTCAGGCAAAAGAACAAAAAGAAAGAAGCCCGCTGCCGCAGCACTGCCTTAAAATCGTCTGCGGAAAATGCGGATGTGCGTACTGCAAAAGAACAGGAAGTGCAGGAAATGTGTATTGGATGTGCGGCAGACAGCTTGAGAAAAATCCGGATGGCACAGTCTGTAAAAATATCACAGTTTATGAGAAAGAACTGGAACCGCTTTTGTGGGAGCAGTTTCAAAAAGAAGATATGGAAAGCATAAAAACGCAGACGGAAAACGGCCTTTTATTGCTGGAAAAAGTTTTAAAAAAGAACCCGTGCAGTAAAGACTTTTGCATGGAATATGGGCGGTTACGGGAAAAGAAAAAGAACCTGCTTCAAAAGTATATGGACGGGATTGTGAGTGACAGTGATTATAAACTGGCATCGGAAATGCTGGCACAGCAGATAAATCAGATGACAGAGCAGGAAAAACGAAACGATACGGCAAAGCCCGGGCAGCGGCTTTTTGCTATCCGTCAGTATCTGTATTCAGAAGAAGGTCAGGAAGCCGTCCGTCAGGCGGTGGTACAAAACACGCTGTCTGAAATAACCGTTTATCCCGATAACCGCCTGTGTGTCTGCTACCGGACAGGAGCGCGCCGGATGATGCCTTACCGTCATATCCATGCCAAAATGAAAAAAAGGCAGGAGAGTATTCAAAAGATAGAACAGCTTTTTTTAAGCCATAATCGGCTGACCACAGCGGAAATTGCAGAATATACAGGGTATTCCCGGGGAAATATCCTGCAAAAGTTAAAAGAATTAAAACAGCAGGGCAGAATCCGGTATGTCAGCATGGGCAAAAATGGAGGCTGTTGGGAGGATGTAAGTACAGGAATACATCAGGATAAACAGACAAAGAAAACAGACGGGCAGATATAGAGAAACGTATAAAGACAAGTATATAACAGACGGAAGGAATCATACATAAACAGCTGTAATCCTGCATTTATTGAGTGGGGACGGCGCGTTGGCAATGAACGGTTTTATGAGTATTTAAGCAAGCTGGGTATTCTGGGAAAGACTGGAATTGATCTGCCGGGCGAAGCTTCGACAATTATCCATAAAATTGAAAATGTGGGAGAAGTAGAGCTGGCAACAATGTCTTTCGGGCAGTCGTTTCAGATTACACCGGTTATCATGCTGCGTGCGGCGGCGGCAATTGTCAACGGCGGCAAACTGGTGACACCACATTTTGCGGTAAAGGCGGCGGGCGCAGACGGAGAAACCGTACAGGAATTCTGTTATGAAACCGTAACCGATGCCATTACAGAGGAAACGAGCAATACCATGAAAGACATTTTACGTCAGGTTGTAGAGGACGGCGGTGGAAAAAATGCGTACATTGAAGGCTTTTCCATTGGCGGGAAAACGGCAACCTCCCAAAAACTGCCGCGTGGTTCGGGAAAATACATCGCTTCCTTTGTCGGTTTTTCAAGTGTTGACAATCCGCGGGTGATTGCCATGTGCCTGATTGATGAACCGCAGGGCGTATATTACGGTGGTACAATCGCAGCACCCGTGATCCGGGAACTTTTTGAAAATATCCTTCCATACCTTGAAATATACCCGAATTGATAGTAAAATAAAATTTAATTGCAAAATGCAGGGAAAAAGGAGAAAAAGATGGAATTTTCGGGTAAAAAAGTGACAGTAGTAGGAACCGGAATCAGTGGAATCGGTGCAGTGGGACTGCTGAATGCAGTCGGTGCAGAAGTTGTGCTGTATGACGGAAACGAAAAGTTAAAGATAGAGGATATTGAAAAAAAATTAGGTACATACAAAGCAGAGATTGTTCTGGGAGAGCTGACAAAAGAATTAACGGACAGTTCGGATTTACTGGTTATCAGTCCGGGTGTGCCGATTGACAGCCCGGTTGTAAAAGCATTTGAAGCGGCAGGCGTGCCGGTATGGGGCGAAGTAGAGCTGGCTTATGCATTCGATAAAGGAAAAGTCCTTGCAATCACCGGAACAAATGGGAAGACAACGACAACAGCCCTTGTAGGACAGATTGTAGGAGCATATCATAAGGATACTTTCGTAGTCGGTAATATCGGCAATCCCTATACAACAGAGGTTTTAAAAAGTAACAAAGATTCTTATACCGTGGCGGAAATCAGCAGCTTCCAGCTGGAAACCATGCATACAGTTGGGGATATGTTTAAAATTCTTGAGGACGATATTGCAGCAATAGAGAATATGTTTACCCGCTCTATAAGTTCAATTATTTCGAATGTATTTATTTTAATTGGAGTGACAAGTTATTTGATACATATGCATAGAAAAATTGGTTTTTTTCTGATTATATTTACAGTTATTATTGTTTGGATACAGAAAAGATACGGGAAAAAATTGGAAAATTTTGCATATCCGTTCAGAGAAGAGGTTGCAATGTTTTCTTCATATACCAATGAAGTGTTAAACAATATTATAAATGTTGAAATGTGTGGTATCAAAGAAAAGGTAAATGAAAATTATTGTGAAAAAAATAAAAAAATTGTGAAAAAAACATTGCAGCAACTTAAATTGATAACGATTTTAAAAAGCATAATATCTAGTTATAGTATTTCTAGTTTATTTGTAATCATGATGATTGGAGCGGGCGAAGTTCTGGCTAATAAGATGTCGGTTGGTGACTTAGTGAGTTTATTATTAAATTGTACGGGCATTCTCTTCCGTATTGGTTTGTTATAAAAATTTTAAATGCTCGAAATGAATCTTCAACCGAGAAGTTGATAGAAGCTTTAGATTATACAAAAAGAATTGGGATTAGATTGATAAATTTAAGCCTTTCAACGTTAGATGAAGAAATGGTAGATAGATTGTCAAAAAGTATTTCGGAACTGCGAGACTATGGAAAAATTATAGTTGCATCTGCGCCGAATTCGGGAAAGGTAGGATATCCGGCTTCATTAGAAAATGTTATTGGAGTAGATGGAGGGATTTTTAGTAATCAGAGAGAATATTGGTATAATAAGAACTATAGTATTCAATGTGTTGCAAATAGAATTCCGGTTATGGTAAAAGGGTGTAAAGGCGAAATCCAAATGTTTGGTGGAACAAGTAAAGCAACAGCTGTGGTTACAGCAATAATAGGAGATATTCTTGAAGAATATCCCAATATATCTTATGAGGAACTACAAAATATGTTGATGGATTCAGCAAAAAAGAAGACATGGAATAGAGAAGAAATAGCAGGTGTATCACAGTATATTACTAAGAGAACGGGTGTAAATAGTGATGAAGAACAAATGATTGAAGAGGTAGTAGTAAAATATTTGAGAGGTAAAGGAATGCTTTTTGATTTGAATAATTTGAGAGAATGGGGATATCAAGGGGTTTTACATGGTAATGATTTCATGAAGGTACTTAATGCGCTAGAAAAAAAGTTTAATATTAGACTTCCTTATTATGAGGGAATTGATTATAGGGTTTTTGAAAATGCAAATAGTCTAAAGAAATTTTTGAAATTATTTGTTTAGGAGGCATGTTATGTATAAAATTTTAACAGTAGATGATGAATCGGAAATTGTATTGATGATAAAAAAATATTTTACTATGTGTGGATATGAAGTGATAACAGCTTGCAGTGGAGAAGATGCGATAAAAAAACTAAAATATGAACCAGACATTATACTATTAGATATAACTATGCCAGGCTTAGATGGGCTAGAGGTTTGCAGATTGATTCGTAATGAGATACAATGTCCAATTTTGTTATTAACTGCAAGAACTGAAATTAAAGAGCGAGTCCGAGGATTCGAAACAGGTGCGGATGATTATATTGTAAAGCCATTTGATATGGAGGAACTACATGCAAGGATTGATGCTCATATTCGTAGAGAAAATAGAATACAAAAAAGAAAAGAAATGATTAGATTTTATAAAGATATGATAATTAATTATGAAAGACGGCAGGTTAAAATAAATGGACAGGAGATCACCTTATCTAAAAAAGAGTTTGATATTATTGCAGAACTTTCTTTAAATGCTGGAAGAGTTTTCTCAAGAGAAAAAATATATGAAAATATATGGGGATTTGATAAGAATGGTAATAATGAAACAGTTATTGAACATATACGTCGAATAAGAATGAAATTGTCGGAAGTATCGGATTATGAATATATTAAAACAGTTTGGGGATGTGGTTATACTTGGAATTTATAAAAAGAATGAGCATTAAGCGGGCTTTTTTCTTATTAACAGTTATCTGTCTATTAATAGGTGGCTCATTAGGATGTATTGGATTTTGGGGATTGGGTTTGCTAAATCAAGAAAGAGATATCAGCATAAAAATGGAGAATGACACATTTACATATGAATACCAACAAGAAAATACGCATGATTTAGAAAGAAATTCATCAGGTATAATTACCTTTTTGCAAGTGGTATTTTTGGTATTTTGTATTATATGTTCCATAATTGTGGCAGATATTATATTTTACTATAAGAAAATAAAAAAACCGGTAGAAAATCTACTTGTCGGAGCTAATAAAATAAATAACAGCGATCTGAATTTTAGTATTAAAAGTGAATCGTCAGACGAGTTGGGAAAACTTTGCATTGTGTTTGAGAAAATGAGGATTACAATGCAGAAAACGATAGAATCCTTATGGAAAGTAGCAGAGGAAAGAAAACGTTTAAATGCTGCCTTTTCACATGATTTGAGGAATTCACTTACAATTCTAAAAGGAGAAATAGCTGTTATTCAAAAAGGAATATCATCAGGACTTATGAATGATGAAGAAATATTGGAAGTTTTTTCGGGTGTTGGTAAAAACATTAAAAGACTTGAAAAGCATATAGCGATAATGAGTAGTATAACTGATTTAGAGGCAGTTCCTTGCTCGCCTCAAGTAGTAAATATACAGACATTCAAAAGGAATTTGGAAAGTCATGTTCAATTATTAGTAAAAGATACTACTATAAAGATAATTTTCGATGTTGAGATTTCTGAAAAAGAAATTCTTTTTTTAGATCAAGACATTTTCTATAATATTATAGATAACATTATTTTAAATGCTTTAAGATATGCAAAAACACAGATCTGTTTAAAAATTAGAATCGAGGAAGATTTTTTGCATATGTCAATTCAAGACGATGGAGTGGGGTTCTCAGATTATATTATTAAGAAAGGAAGAGAAGCTTTTATTCGTGATGGGGAGAAAAATGGAGATCATTTTGGTATGGGTCTTTATATATGTCGTTTATTCTGCGAAAAACACGGCGGGGCATTTTATATTTCTAACAATGATATGGGAGCATTAAATGAAGTCTTTATAAATATTAAAGAATTTGAGTGAAATTTGATAATTGCAGGATATACTGGATTTATTAAATGTAAAGAGAGGTAATTATATTGATTAGAGTAGAAAAGTTATCTAAATATTATGGCAAAGATGAAAATAAGATCACCGCATTGAATCAAGTGGATATTACGATTAATGAACAGGATTTTATTGCAGTTATTGGTCCGTCAGGGAGTGGAAAAAGTACCTTTTTACATGCAATTAGTGGATTAGATAAACCTTCATCTGGAAAAGTACTTTATGACGGAAAAGACATATATTCTTATTCTGATAAAGAACTCTCATTATTTAGATGTAAAAAAATAGGATTTGTATTTCAGCAGTTTAATTTACTTCCAGTTTTGACAGCCCAGGAAAATATTGTTATGCCATTGCTATTGGCAAAAGAACAGCCAGATTTGGGTTATATGACTAAGATAGTGAAATTTCTAGGCATTGAAGATAGGATGACTCATCTGCCGAACGAACTTTCGGGAGGACAACAGCAGAGAGTGGCTATAGCAAGAGCTTTAATTGCAAAACCTGATATTATTTTTGCAGACGAACCAACGGGAAATTTAGACAGTAAGAGTGGATGTGAAGTAATGAAAATTTTAAGGTCATTATGGTCAGAAATGGGAAAAACTCTGGTTATTATTACCCATGATCCTCATGTCGCAGAAATGGCTGAAAGACAATTTATGATTGTGGATGGTAAAATAACGGAGGTAGGAAAATGAATTCTTATCGAAAAATTGTATGTAAAGAACTCAAAAACCAAAAGCTTACTTCAATTTTAATTATAATTGCTATTGTATTATCAACACTTATGACAACTGTAATCGGACAATCTATAGGTATATTGAATGCAATGCGTATTCAACAGGCCATATCATTAAATGGTAATAGATATGCAACTTTCCATCAATTGAATATTAATACTGCTAAAGATTTAAAAAAGGATAATTCATTAGAATTTGCAGGCTTATTTATTAATCTTGGAACTTCGGAAATTAAAGAAAGCGGATTATCTTTATATTTGAGGGAATATAAGGGGGATGCAATCTCTTCTTATGGAAATACTTATCAATTAAAAGAAGGAAGATTACCGGAAAATGAGAATGAAATTGCACTTCCAGAAAATGTGATTTCATTATTGGGAAAAAATATAAAAGTAGGAGATATTATTAATTTACCCATGGAAATATCACTGCTCAAAGATACAGAAGAACCTTATCAATTTTCACAGCAATTTTTACTCACGGGAATTGTGAATAGCAATTATATTGGCTATGTTTCAGGAACCATTGATGGAATTGTTGGAGAAGGAACGGCAGAAAATATATTGCCAGAAAAATATATGGTTTATTCGGTGGATGTTAGAACAAAAGAAAAAAGTGCATTTCAGAATGTGATATATTCATTAGAGAAAAAATATGCGATATCTGATTCACAGGTACAGTATAATGATACACTTTTATCCACAATGGGAATAAAGTATGACAGTGGAGGAGAAAATGATTTTGGGAGCGGATTTTCTTATATGGCATTGTCGGGTGTAATTGTAGGTGCTTTAGTTTTAATTACAGCTGGACTTGTGATTTTTAATATTCTTAAAATATCAGTCAGCAAAAAAATTAGACAGTATGGAGTATTGAGAGCTGTCGGTGCAACTAAGGGGAAACTGTACGAATTGGTTTCCTTACAATTACTAATTTTGTGTGGGATCGGTATGCCGATTGGAGTGATTGCTGGAACTTTATCTGCTAAAGGAATAACAAAGATAGCCACTCAGTTTTTTTCTTCAGAAATGTTTATGGTTAGTTCAAAACAGCAATTAGAGAGGTTGATAGATGCAAATAGTGAAACAAATTTATGGGTTTTAACTTTAAGCATTGTAATTACAGTATTATTTGCAATATTGGCTGCTTTGCCGGCAGCGTATATGGCATCTAAGGTTTCTCCTGTTCTTGCTATGTCTGGAAATGTTCTGAAAATAACAAGAAAAAATAGAAAAATAAAAAAAATACATAATTTTGAAATTTTTTATGCTCGTATAAACATGATGAGAAACAAAGGAAGAACAGTACTAACAATACTATCATTAGTTATGAGTATAGCAGTATTTATTGCATTACAGGGATTTTCAGGCTTGTTGGATACTTCTAGTAATATTCAAAAAATGCATTTGGGTGATTATTCAATAACAAATGAACAGACGGGAATTTCTCCTGAATTAGTTGGAAAGTTAACGAAAACCCAAGGGGTTGAACAGGTTTCCACTCTAAAATATAAATTGTATGGACTGGATAAAAATAATATTCCAGTGGGAATTGAAACAGATATCAGTTTACAGCCAGGTGAAACACTTCAAATATGTGGAATAGATGAAAGTAGATTTAATGAAATTTCCCCCAAAAATTCTAGAATTGAAGAAAAATTAAAAAATGGTGACGGATGTATAGTGAAATTACCAATTATGTTTGGTGATCATGAAAAAGTGTATGGAAGTGTTTCATATAACCAAGGCGATAATATTACTGTCAATGGGAAAAAACTAGAAATATTAGCTATAACAGATGAAGCAATTACGCTAGATAATCAAGGATTCACAAATGGTTTGCAACTCATAGTGACAGATAATGTATTTACTGCAATTACCGGAGAAGAAAATTATACAGAAGTATATCCAGTTTTGTCGGATAATGCAGATAGAAATATAATTGAGTCTGCAATAGAACAGATTTGTTCAGACTCAACAGGGAGTAGATGGTTATCTTATAAAGAAACTGATAAGCAACTAGAGGAAAGCTATACACAGATTAAGCTATTGGCATGGGGAGTTATTTTTTTCGTAGGGCTGATAGGGATACTTAATATCATAAACACAGTTTACACAAATATTCATACTAGGTTAGGAGAATTAGGAATTCAGAGAGCTATTGGAATGAATATGGGAAGTTTTTATAAAACATTTTTGTGGGAAGGAATGTTTTATGGTATTATAGCAACAATTATTGGATCGGTAATTGGATATATTTGTATACTATTTATTGATGCAGCGGCAAATGAAGTTTTCAAAATAACTAGCTTTCCATTTTTGTCTGCATTTGAAGCAGCATTTATATTTATTGGAGCATGTTTGGTTGCAACACTATTACCATTATTGCGAGTTTCAAAAATGAATATTGTAGAATGTATTGAAATTATTGAATGAGAACTATAAAAAAGTTTGTAAATAAGATCTGTTATGATAAAGGTGGGCGAAAGGCTTTAAGTGAGATTAGGCTTTCCGCCCATTAATTTATTATTACAATTGTAGAGGCATATTGTAAATAACTCGTTCTTTTAAAAAGTGTGCTAGCCTGAAAGTAGGCACTAAGTTTTACCTTGATTTAGTTTTTTAACAATGCTCTATTGAAAATGCTTCAGACTATAGCATATTAAAGAGGTTTTCATGGAAGAAGCTGTATTTTATTATCGGACAGTATATGAAATAAAATCGATAGAGCAATAATAAAAATCGTCGTATAGATTGTAACAAAAAAGCAACGGCGGTTTTTCTTTGTCTATTGGCGGTTGCAGTTTCTTATAATATAAAGGAGCAGTGTATGTGCCAGAAAGAGCTACAAAAGAGGAAAAGCTAATTCTATATCGAACATTGGGCGATGTCGCAATTCAAAACAGGATTGCGGCATCTTTCTTTTTCTGGAGAAAACTCCGGTTCATACAGTCATTTGCCTATGAGAAGGCAAGGTCACCGCCACTCCGATTTGATTTCAAAAAAAATCAGATCGGAGGAAAAGAAAGGTGACATTTTATAAAGCAAAAGAAGAATATAAGTGGAAACAGTGGAAGGAACAGGAAGAAAAGATTTTAAGGGAATCCAGAGTCAGTGAAGAGGTAATTCAAAGGATCCGGGAATTGGACTGGCAGGATTTTAATGCGGAGCGGAGATTTTGGGAACATTTTTCTTCCAATCAGGAAGAGTTATATACGCAAAAGACAGAAGAAGAGCCTTTGGTTGCACTAAATATCCAACAGCTACTTGACAGTATTGAGAACGAACAGCTTTTACAGATTCTGATGGAAACGGATAAGAAAACATTGCAGATTTTACTTCTGAAGATGTGGGGATTTTCTATTCGTGAGATTGCAGGTCAGATGGGACTGCCGGAAAAGACCATTTATACACGGATGGAACGATTGAAGAAAAAAATTAAAAAAGTTTTGAAGAAGTGAAGAAAAATGGGGTATCTCATCGGCTCTATATATGAAAGGGGTAATTGCCCCTCGTTCCTTGACAATCACATACCAGCATTACAGGTACGTTCCCAAAGATAGAAGCGTGACAGCATAAGCGCCAGGACGGATGGGAACAAGCACTGCAGGATTGTTATGGAAAGGTCTGTCCAAAGACTATGGCGGATCATTTTGTAGAAAACTGTCAGTGCCTGTTCTCATTCTGAGCGAGTTCTTATAGCTGTGAATGGATTTTCGCAGGTCTTTCGCCAGGATCATCGGAGGGGGATAATGATACGAATTTCTTCTCACAAGGAAGAGGATGGACTCTAAGTTGTAATCAGCAAGACTTTCAGGAAATCTGCGAGCGGTGCGAAGCGAAGCATCCGCCTGTGATGTTCCCTACCATAGATGTGGTGTGGCAGCCGGGGTGCTATTTCCGGAACAGGGACTGGCAGTCAGGGAAGAGCAGATCCGTCTATGCCATGAAATGCTGGATACTCTGCTGGGAGAACAGATTGCCTTGTGTGATGCAGGGGTAGGGATTGGAAAAACCTATGCTTATCTGGTAGCCTGCGTATTATTGCGGAAGTATTCCATGCTGACAGGGAGAGGAATCCCGTTGAAGCAACGTCCGGTGGTAGTATCCACCTCCAGTATCGCATTGCAGAAAGCAATATTAACAGAATATATTCCATTTTTATCCAGAGTGCTGTTGGAGCAAGGGATCATTCAGTCCCCGCTTCGGGCAGTGGTGCGGAAAGGGAAAGAACACTTTGTCTGTGACAACAGGCTGGAACAACGAATCGAAGCAATCCGCAACAAGCAGAAGAATGCTTCCCAAAAGGAAGCACTAATATCCTTGCGAAAACAGTATGATATAGATACTGTAAAAGATTTGAGCGGGTTTGACAGGCGGCTGGTTTGTGTACCAAAATTCTGTCCAAGAGAATGTACGAGCAGGCAGATATGCCGTTATCAGAGGTATTTGGAAGAATCCAAGAAACAGGATGTGTTCATTCAAATCTGTAATCACAACTATTTGCTGGCAGATGCGTATCACAGAGCAGAAGGATACAAGCCCTTATTGACAGATTATCAGACATTGATTGTAGACGAAGCTCATAAGTTACCGGAAGCGGCAAAACAGATGTTTGGGAAAGATTTATGCATGGAGGATATCCAGGAAATAGCATATTATCTGGAACGGGAGCATCAGAAAGAAGAGGGAAGAATCCTACGGACAGTCATGTATGACGCATTGCATGTTGTTGGTGAAGAACACCGGATTGGAAAAGGAATCCAGGAAACGTTCCGTAATACAACAAATAGTGTGGTTTCTTTGTGGGAAGGTGTAGAGATGATGGAATTTCTTTTAGAAAAGCTGGAGCGAAGTTCTTTTTCAGATTGGTTAATATATTTCCATTCCCCCGATAGCAATTCATTTGGTGTTACGTCCAGCACTTCCATTATCTTTTCCAGCGTTTCATAGGAAGGATAGTTCAAACCTCTTTCAATCTTGGAAAGGCTCTGCATATTGATACCGATTTTGTCTGTAAGTTCCTGTTGTTTCAGCCCTTTAAATTTTCTTATGGTCTGTATATTATTTCCTAAATTGCTCCGCAAACCCGGCTATTAGATTGTGTCATATGCAGTGATCCGTATCCCCCAAAAAAATTGTAATTTGATTAGGCTTTTTTGGTTTCTTAAGAGTCAATTATAGACAATGCAAGTATTACTTGCAAACTAAATATTAGTGTTTCTTGGATTTGACATAGTAAAACATAGTAAATTTTGAACCGTCAAATGTGGAATACTATATAGATAAGTGTTAAAAAAATAGAAAAAGAAATTTATGATGACTGTGAGAAAAGGGGAGTGTTATAATTAAATTATAAGATAAATAAAGCAAGGAGGATAAAGATGGGGACAGAATTATTCACTCCGGATACAATTGATATATTGTCAACACAGGAAAAACATTGATAATATCTCCAGCAGTTCAGGGTGTAGTATCATCACTTATACGACACTGTTTGTGCACAGAGGAGAAAATGCAAAGGTTGTTGCTGCACTGAAAGCAAAAGAATTTGAAGAAGTAACTGAAGAATTATTGAAAACAGGGAGACTCTCTTATGTCGAGTTATATAAATGTAGAAATTTCTTGGAAATCGCTAAGCGGGCAGATGAAATGATTTCAGTTTCCCACATAGATAATAAAGAGCATGTAGAAAATGAGCACAATGAGCAAGACAATTTCAGTTTTGATTGGTTGATGCGTTTTTTTGATGCAGTAGGAAATATCAGTAATGAGGATTTACAGAATTTATGGGAAAAAGTTTTAGCAAGCGAAATTGTCAGGCCGAAGGCTTGTTCTCTTCGGACCTTGGATATGATCCGAAATATGTCTCCAGAAGAGGCAAATAATTCTGAAACCGGGCAGGGTTCTGGAAAGAAACCCGATAACGATGTTGTACCTGTAGTACGACATCATCACAAAGACCAGCGAAACGAGACAGGGGATGCGTCCATGGAACATCCGTACCCTGTGGAATGGGCGGGTCAGTAAAATCAAAATACAAACAAGAGCTGTAGCTTGCAGTAGTTTCCTCCGTAGGGCATGACCCTGTTAGAAAGCTTAGCGGGCACTCGGTGTATGAACAGGTGGGACGAAGGAAGTTGGTACAGGATACCATTAGACACGGAAGGTTCACCATCATAGTTGAACAGAGGAATTATAGCCTTAATAAAGCAAAAGGAATGGATGTTTTATTAAAAAAACTCTTTTCAGCTATTCAGTACAAGATACTATGACTGTCATGCACTTTTAGCTCTGTTTTAAGAGGTAAATATTTAAAGAAAAGCCCATAAAATCAATGATTTAGGGCTTGACATTATAGGAAGGAGAAACATATTATGGAAATAGATATAATACGAGACAAATACGAAAAAAGATTGCAAAGGGAAGGTTTTTCTCTGTTGACTTGTGAAGAAAACTCTCTTGAATTCGAATTGGCTAATAATTTGGAGGTACTGATAAAAGAAAGCTCGGAATATTATTTAAAATGTCCAATCTGTGTAAGATTTTTTTGGATAGATAGCTTTGGAATAAATGCATGTGTCGCTAAGATAGATGATACTTATTGTGTTGGGTTATTTCGTGGAATAACCACTTCTCTTGTTGATCATATAAAAACATTTTATCAAACTGGGCTAGAGACGCTTGAGGGGATAGAAATTCCTAGCAAAAATCTTTGTTTTGATGTGCTTAAAGATGATAGTAAGCAGGGCAAGCTAGGAAATTACATATTTACTTTAGCTTTTTTTTATTTGGCTATGCATGAGTATGGTCATATTATGTGCGGACATTGTGACAAGGAGTTATCTACGCGTTTATTTTTTGAACAAAGCAAAGATATAAGAGGAGGCTATGATGCACAAGCTAAGGAATATATGGCAGATTTTTATGGAGTAGCGAATTCCTTAACTATGGTGCAGTGTTCTTTTCTTAGTCATTTACCGGATATTGGAATTATTACGTATTTATACATTACAGCTATACATTCTATTTTTTGGATATTTAATGTGAGAAAAGATCCATTGAAAGATTGTGATTGTTCTACTATGACACATCCACATCCTATGGTAAGAATGGGATATTTTTTTGGACTTATAGAGAATGAACTTCAACATTCACTAGAAATGTTTGAAAGACATGAAGAGTTAATAATAAAAGAAAGAGATGCAGCAGAGCAGATAACTAATGCGGCAATTGAAGATTTTTTGAATATTATTGGCAGAGGTGATATAACCTTTGCGGTAGATGACATGATAGGCGAAAAATGTGATGATGAGATAAGGAAGATATTAAAATCTGTACAAGAAATAAAAGAATATTATCGAGATGTTGCATTAATTGAGTATGAGTAGGAAATAGGTTCTTTTTATTGTTAGTTAAAAGAATTATGAAATGAAATAGATTTTATGGGAGATAATAAAAAATACCATTTAAAAAGAATATGGTATTAGAAATTGTTGGAAAATAGATGGTTTTAAACAGGGGGCAGATGTGGATCATATGAGTCATATCTGTCCCTAAAGTTTTATAAAAAAATTTATTTACAGAAATACAGGTTTGGATTTCTCTTATTATTTATAGGAATACAAGATTCAAAAGCAAAAATATCAAATCTAATTTGCTTGAACGTTATCCTACAATAAACATTATAAACACTGTGTATTGTGTAGAAAGCCCGATTTTTCAATACTTATAAGATACTGGTACATATTAGTCAAATTTCCGGCGTGCATGGTCAGAATTAACATTGCGGTTGAGAGAAGTGATACCTTTAATTCCTTTTTCAGAATAAAGTTTCACTGTATTGGTAACCGTGGACATACAGACACAGTTTGTTTTAGCAGCTTGTTCATGTGTAAGGATTTTTCCATGTGCTTCATCCAAATCAATGATAATCTGGCATCTGTTTCGGACTGTTTTTGTTGTTTTATTTTTACGCATAACGGATTTCAACATTTTAAGTTCGTCATCCGTTAATGAAATTTTGTATTTTTTAGGTTTTGCCATGGGAATCATCGCCGTTTTTTTTATCATATCATAAAACAACATGGTAAACCAGCTATATTTGATTATTTATCAACGATACATTACACTAGCTCTTCTCATGAGAATTGATACACAGTACACAAGTGTGTATTCCGTTCAAGTCCCTGCTTTCAAGGTATAAAGGAACAGGGGGACAGTTTACAGACGAACCTACAGGTAATTTGGACAGTAGAAATTGCTGGGCTATTGTTGGTTTATTTAGGCGTTTGGCTACTGAGCATAGCCAAACCATTATTATGATATCTCATAATAATGGTTTGATTCAGGCCACAGACAGAATAATTACACTATATGATGGCAAAATAAGGTGACATAATAAAGAAAAGAAGTTTCGTATTATTCTGCTTGGCTATAGCGGAATATTTAGGAGTGCGAAAATTTGGACATGTTGACCAACTAAAGTAAAATGGCTTATTATATGGTATTTTTTACACCATTTACCTTTTTTTAATTTGATAATTATTTTTTAGGAAAACATTGTGTCCGTATTCCGGAACTCAGATGGTGGGAGTCCCGTCTGTTTTTTAAACAGTCTGCTGAAATACAGTGGGTTATCATACCCAACAATTGACGCAACTTCAGCAACAGAATACGTGGTGGTTCGGAGCAGTGTCTTTGCATTTGTAATCCGGAGATTTAATATATACTGCATGGGAGTTACACCGTTGTAGCGTTTAAAGCTGCGGATAAACCAGCTCGTACTAAGGTGTTTGTCCATGGCGTATTGTTCAATGGAGATTTCTTCTGTAAAATGTTCGCTGAAATACTGTGTTGCCTCCTCCATTTCTTTTTGCAGCATCCGGTTCTGGGAGGAGATGCCAATAGGGGTCTGCCGGCTGATCAGGAGGAATAGTTCACGGAGCAGGAGTGATAAATATTCCTCAAAATGCGGGCGGGTAAGCTGGAGTTCCTGGATCATTTTTCGGAAAAGCTGGTGGTATTCGGTAGAGTTGCCAGTTTGCATAATCCGTCCGGACTCAAATAAATGATACTCTTTTAAAATATTTTTTACATTGCTCCCGGTAAAATGAACCCAATACACTTCTGTCTGGTCTGTACCGTAGTAAACATATTTTTGCATCTCCCTGGGGCGGTACAAAAGCATGTGACCTGCCTCAATAATCTCCTCTTTGCCGTCAAGAAAAAAATGCCCTTTTCCGGCTACGATATATAATAGTTGATAGTCAATCCGTCCCCTGGGCCGGTAGGTGGGCAGTTTGGGCTGGTGAATCAGCCGGTAGGTGCCGCAGCTTCCCACAACCAAAGGCCTGCTCTTATCTTTGAAATCCAGTAATGAATTGTGCAGATAACCGGAATTTATATACATGATATTCCACTTCCTTTGAAATCATTGGTTTGTTTCTAACAGCAAGTGTATCATTATGTATATATTTTGTGCAATAGAGTTTATAGATAAATTGATAAAAAAAGTGTAGAATAAGCAGTGGAACAAGGGGAAACAAAGAAAGTTAAGAGGAGAGTGTAACAATGAAGAAAGCAATTTTGGTATGGACCGCTATTATGACGGCCGGTATGCTGGCACTGGCAGGATGCGGGAAGAAAGAAACTGGACAGGCAGGAGAATATACAAACCTGGCAGATAAAGAGTCCAGAAAAGCTGTTGTGGGAGAACTGGAGGCGTGCGGTGTAACAAAAGAACAGACAGCGACACTTGAAAAATGGGCAGAGGATTATCACGAGATAACAGCTAAGTCGTACTCGTATCCCAAAGGGTTTACAGCCCTTCCGAAAGACGGGATGGATTACACTTCTATTTTGATGGATGATTCTGCAAAACCATATTCCTATCTGCAGGTATTAAACTGTCGCCTGACCGCTTTTAACCTGATAAAGAACCAGCTGACAACAGCGGGTACTGGGAATGATACGGATTTGTGGTTGATGTTTGATATTGATGCCATTGATACGATGCCGGAATATCAGCTGACAAAAGAGGAAAGGGCAGATTTTCTGACACTTTTTAACCAGGTGTCTGTGGCGGGAACTTCAACTTTAGAGGAGCATGAGCAAAAAATCCAGGAGGCATGGAAAGAACGGGACATTCAAATCAGTGGGGACAAACTTTCCCTGATCAGCGTGTATCTGCACGCACCGGAGGATCAGGCACGTTTTGTAGGACACACGGGTGTTCTGGCGGACACAAAAGATGGACTGCTCTTTGTAGAAAAATATAGTGCTATGGATCCGTTCCAGGCAACGTATTTTAAAGACCGGGCAGAACTAAAAGAATATCTGCTGGCACGTCCGGATTTGTATGGAGATAAAACGGAACTGGCGCCCATTATTATGGAAAATGGGAATGTGATGGAGTAAAAGAAGAACAGGCAGGCAATCATAAGACCGGTGTATCTGAAAAAATTTCAGGTATGCCGGATTTTTATTTGGTGAATAACGGATTAGGAGTTATAGAACTGTATTATTTTGTGCATGTATAGTTTCATAGAGTTTATGGACGAAATGTGTAAAAAGGGCGTAAAATAACGATAAAACAAAGGAAAAATAAAGAGGATAAAGGAGGAATACAGTGTGATTGTGCCAAGACATTATGAGGACTTAAAAATAGTGCATGAGAATACCATGCCTTATCGAGCTTATTATATGCCGTCTTCCCATGATATGGGGCCTCTGGTAGAGAATCGGTATGCTTCAGACCGGGTTACCGAGTTGAATGGGACATGGCAGTTTCAGTATTTTAAGAGCATCTATGATTTAGAGGAAAAGTTTTATGAACTGGGGTATGACTGCAGCAAGTTTACCAAGGTGGAAGTGCCGGGGGTATGGCAGAATTATGGGTATGACAGCCACCAGTATACCAATGTGAGATACCCGATTCCTTTGGACCCGCCGTATGTGCCACAGGAGAATCCATGCGGAGCCTATATCAAGAAGTTTGTATATCAGAAACCAAAAAAGGCTCCGAAAGCATATTTGAATTTTGAAGGTGTGGATTCCTGCTTTTATGTCTGGGTGAATGGAACGTATGTGGGCTATAGCCAGGTTTCCCACGCTACAAGCGAATTTGATGTGACGGATGCTTTGGCAGATGGAGAAAATACCTTAGCGGTGCTGGTTCTGAAATGGTGTGATGGGACTTATCTGGAAGACCAGGATAAATTCCGCATGAGTGGGATTTTCCGGGATGTATATCTTCTGAACCGCCCGGAACAGGTGATTTATGACTACTTTACAACCACGGAACTTCGAGAAGGACAGGCAGTGCTTACGGTGAAAGCCCGCTATCAGGGACAGGCGGTGCCTGCAAAGCTGACGCTTTATGATGCAGATCATAAAGCGGTTGTCTCACAGGCATTGAATGAAGAAGCGGGTACGGAATATACTCATAAAGCGGTGATGTTGGTAAAAGAACCGAAGCTGTGGAATCCGGAACAACCATACTTATACACCCTGGTCCTGGAAACAGAAGGGGAAGTGATTACAGACCGGATTGGCATCCGGGAAATCGTTGTAAAAGATGCAGTTCTCTATGTGAATGGAACTGCCATAAAATTCAAAGGTGTGAACCGACACGATTCAGACCCGGTGACTGGCTTTGTGATTGGGCTGGAACAGATGAAAAAAGATCTGCAGATGATGAAAGAGAGTAATTTCAATGCAGTCCGTAGCAGCCATTATCCCAATGCACCTTATTTTTATCAGCTTTGTGATGAATATGGATTTTTTGTGATTGCAGAGGCAGATAATGAAAGTCATGGAACCCAGTCTCAGTATTTAAAGGATTCCAGTTGGGAAAATGTAAGCCGGAAATGGAATGAAAGAATTTCGGATAACCCGGACTTTATCCCGGCTACTATGGACCGTACAAAACTTTGTGTACACCGGGAGAAAAACCGCCCCTGTATTATCATCTGGTCTATGGGAAATGAATGCGGTTATGGATGTACTTTTGAGGAAGCATTAAAGTGGACAAAAAGTTTTGACCCTGCCAGACTGACCTGTTATGAAAGTTCTTTTTACCGGAATGATAGAAGGAAATATGATTACACCAACATTGACATTTTTAGCCGGATGTACCCTTCCCTGGAGGAAATCCAGGAGTATATGGAGGAGAAGCCGGATAAACCGTTTCTGTTGATTGAATACTGCCATGCCATGGGAAACGGGCCGGGAGATTTGGAAGACTACTTTAAAATGGTTTATAAGTATGATGTCCTCTGCGGCGGTTTTGTGTGGGAATGGTGCGACCATGCTATCTATCAGGGACAGGATGCCAATGGAAAAGAAAAATACTTCTATGGCGGGGATTTTGGGGAAGAAGTCCATGATGGGAATTTTTGCATGGATGGGCTGGTATATCCAGACCGGACACCCCATACCGGGCTTTTGGAATACCAGAATGTATACCGTCCTGCAAGAGCCGTATCTTTCTGTCAGAATACAGGGGAACTGTGTCTGGAAAACTATATGAATTATGTGGATTTGAAGGATTATCTCTACCTGACCTATGAAGTCAATTGTGACGGTAAGCTGCTGGAGAAAAAGCAGTTGGAACTTAAGGAGTCTATCCTCCCCAGAAAAAAGGGAACGGTTCAACTGAAGATATGTGTTCCGGAATGCGGAAAGTGTTACCTGAAGGTATCTTATCACTTAAAACAGGGAAATGCCCTTGTTGTTCCAGGAAGTGTGATTGGATTTGATGAAATTCTGCTAGAAAATAAAGACGAAAGAAATCAGCAGGCAGTGAAGTTGTTAGAATACAGAAAAGAAGATGCTGTGTCTATGCAGGTTTTGGAAACAGATCGGTTCCTTACGATTGAAACAGTGAAGTTCACGTATCTCTACAGTAAACTTTCCGGATTGTTTGAACAGTTATGTTTGAATGGAGAGGAACTGCTGGCTGCACCAATAGAAGTAAACATCTGGAGGGCGCCAACAGACAATGACCGGAAGATGAAGTTGGAATGGATAGCAGCAGGATATGACCGGAGCAAAACCAGAGCCTATGATACAAAATGGGAAATAAGTGGTGAAAGTGTTATCATTCACAGCACTATGTCTGTGGCGGCAGTAGCACTTCAGAAGGTTCTGGATATAGAAACTGAGTGGAAGGTACAGAGCACCGGAGAAATTTTTGTAAATATGCAGGTGAAAAAAGATATGGAATTTCCGCAGCTTCCAAGGTTTGGACTTCGGCTATTTTTAAAGGAAGAATATGAAAGCTTGAAGTTCTATGGCCTTGGTCCTCACGAAAGCTATGTGGATAAACGCAGATCCTGCAGTCATGGTCTTTATGAAACGACAGTAGCAGAGCAGCATGAAGATTATCTGCGACCACAGGAAAATGGAAGTCATACAGATTGTGATTATGTGATGATGGAAACGGAAGGCCGGACTTTTGGAGCCGTATCATCCAGACCATTTACCTTTAACGTGTCTTATTATACACAGGAAGAGCTTACAGAAAAGGCACATAATTTTGAACTGGAAAAATCGGGAAGTACCATTGTCTGTCTGGATTATGCACAGAATGGCATTGGCTCCAACAGCTGCGGACCGGAACTTCGCAAGGAGTACCGGTTAGAGGAAGAAACCTTTGCATTTGATATGAAGCTTTTATTTGGGAAGGAATGGTAAGAGCACATGAATGAGAAAAAATATTTAAAATGGTACAACAAAGTAGGGTATGGATCCGGGGATATTGCAGGAAACGTGGTTTATGCGTTCCTGTCCTCCTTTGTCATGATTTATCTGACCAATACGGTAGGATTGAACCCTGGAATTATCGGAACTCTGATCGCAGTGTCGAAATTATTTGATGGGGTTACAGATGTATTCTTTGGCTCGCTGATCGATAAGACAAAGAGCAGACTGGGCAAGGCAAGACCTTGGATGCTGTATGGATATATTGGCTGTGCAGTAACACTGGTGGCTATTTTTGCTATTCCTGCAAATATGGGTGAGTTTGCCCAGTATGCCTGGTTCTTTATTGCCTATACCTTGTTAAACGCAGTTTTTTATACTGCGAATAATATTGCCTATTCTGCTTTGACAGCCCTGGTAACAAAAAACAGCAAGGAACGGGTACAGATGGGCTCCTATCGCTTTATCTTTGCTTTTTCAACCAGTCTTTTGATCCAGTCCCTGACGATTGGATTTGTGGAATGGATGGGTGGTGGAGCTGCCGGCTGGAGAATGGTTGCCATTGTTTATGCAGTAATCGGACTTGTAGTGAATACCATTTCCGTATTTTCAGTGAAGGAACTGCCGGAAGAAGAATTAAATGATGGAAAAGCATCTGGAGCAGATGAGAAATATTCCCTGATTGATGCCGGGAAGCTCTTGTTTACAAACAAGTATTATGTGATGATCTGTGCTACTTATATTTTACAACAGATTTATACCGCTATGTTAAATATGGGGATTTATTATATGACCTATATCCTGTTTAATGAAAATCTGTACGGCGTATTTTCCTGGGCGATTAACATCCCTCTGATTATTGCACTGCTAGTTACACCGTTTTTAGTGGAAAAATGGAAGGGAATGTATAAACTGAATTTGACCGGATATGTGATTGGAACGATTGGAAGAGCCCTGGTTGTAGTAGCCGGTTATCTGGGAAGTGTGCCATTAATGCTTTTGTTTACCGGTATTGCAGCCTTTGGTATGGGACCATGGCAGGGAGATATGAATGCAGTGATTGCTTCCTGTTCGGAATATACGTATCTGACAAAGAAGAAAAGAGTAGATGGAACCATGTATTCCTGTACTTCTCTTGGTATTAAACTGGGCGGTGGAATTGGTATTGCCATTACCGGCTGGCTTCTGGACCTCAGTGGTTTTGACGGAACACTGGCGGTGCAGAGTGATTCCTGTATTCAGATGCTTCAGATTATGTATCTTTGGGTTCCGGTGGTGATTGCTCTTATTATTACTTTTATCATGTCCAAAATGAATGTAGAACGTGCCAATGAGAAACTCCTGGAGGAGCAGGCCTTTAAAGAGGAAGATGATAATTGGTACAATTAAAATAAGCAGCATAAAAATTCATAATTTTTTCTAAATAGTTGATCAGTTTTTTCATTTTGGTATGTCTCCTTTCTTGATTTCTGAGTTTATTATAACGGACAGGTGGAAAACCTGCGTGCCAAATCAAAAAGAAATGTAGCCAATTCTTGAAAGGGGGAAGAAACATCATGCAGCCATCGTATGAGGAACAAAAAGAGAAATTCAGTATCATAAAGAAAAAGCCACACCATGTTCCTCCCCACCTGCACAATGCCATTGAACTTGTCTATGTCATACAGGGAGAACTGGAGCTTGGCGTGGGATATGAACTGTACCACATGGAAAAAGGAGACTTTGCTATTGTGTTCCCGGATCTGATTCATCATTACCAGGTGCTTTCAAAGGGAGAGAACGAGGTGTACCAGTTTTATGCCTCTCTGGAATTAAGTGGTCCGTTCATGTCACTTCTTCAGAAGAAATGTCCGGAAAACCCGGTGATTGCCAGGGCAGAATTGCATGAGGAAGTAAAAAATGCCCTGGGATGCCTGATAAAGGATAAGAAGGTCAGCGGGGTTGTGGGACAGGCTTATTTACAGATTATATTATACCGGTGCAGGAAAAACTTTCGGTTCATAGAAAAAGACAGTGTGGGGAGTGATGATTTGATATATGCAGCCATGGCCTATCTGCTATCTCATTTTCAAGAGGAACTTACATTGGGAAAAGTGGCAGAGGCTCTGGGAGTAAATAAGTATACCCTGTCAAAAATTTTTTCTGGTATCTTTCATACAAACTTTAATCAGTATCTCAATGAAATTCGGCTAAATTATGCTACTTCACTGTTGGAAAACACCGAAATGCGAATTACCGATATTTACCTGGAAGCTGGTTTTGAAAGCCAGAGAACTTTTAACCGGACATTTCAGCAGCGGTACAACCGGACACCGAGTGAGTACCGAAAGCTATGTTTTGAAAAATGGAATATGGGAAAGCAGGAAGAGCCGCAGGAACTATAGGGGAGATAGTTTCTGCGGATGTAAACAACAGAGCATATCAGAAGGCATATCTGTTTTTGTTTTAAGAAGTTATGTACATATTGAGAACATGAAAAAAAGTAATAGTTAGAAAGTCATTATCGGGTATTTAAGATAGTCGTTTTTGCGTGTGACCAGCAAAACTGCGGACTACATTGCTGGTGCAAGTTAGAGCACAGTAATTGCCAGTGAGAGAAAAATATTGTAGAGTATTGCATACTTATTTGCAAGAAACCGAAATTTATCACGATTTTTTAGTAATCCATTCTATTAGTGAATTATATGCTCTTTATTATTGGGATATTCATTCATCTGATAGTGCTAAAATGGGACATAAAAATTATTGGATAATCATGCTGCTGCTGGATGGAACAGTAAGTGAAGCGAAAGTGTTGGATTTTTTGGATATAAGTTACGATTTGATTGATGAAATGCTACATAGTGGGAATACGGAAAAACGGTTTACTCAGAGATATTTTGATAGTGATCAGTTTGAGAGCTGAGCAGGGGGGTATTTGAAAGGAAAATAAGAAGTAACAGGAAGAGCATTATCGCTAAAAACGGTAGTGCTTTTTTTGTGCATAAAATTGGCATTAACCTATAGCTTTTTTTATTCAATATATGACGGTAGGTAGTTGTGTGAAGAGAATCATATATTATCTTATGGAATTAAAGTACTGTGATTACTGAGAAAGATTTAACCATAAAAAACAAACCAAAAACAAATCAAAAACGAATTGAAATCAAACCCAAATAAATCGTTTATCTATTATACTAAATATAGCAATTGAAGCAAATTTAAAAATGAAAGGTGGAAAATAGACGTTTGAATGTAAGGAAAAGAGGACTATTGTATATAGGACGAAATAAAAGAAAAACAGGATTGCTTTTTATGATTTTTTTACTAGTTTCTACACTGTGTTTATTGTGTACAGTAATTGCAAAAGAAGCAAGTGTATCAGTGAAGAGGATTAGAGAATCTATTGGTGGAGAAATATATATTCGTCCAACTCAAAATAGCATTGTAGATGAAAATGGAAATGTATCTGTAGGAATGGAAGATTTGTCAATTACAGAAAAAACAATTCAAAAGATTTTGAGTGATTCTAGAATTCAGTATTGGAATAGTGTGAATTATGGATATGCCAAATCAAAGCAGATTATGTTTCTTCCAGGAAAAGACGATAATCCTGAAACTAATATGGGGAGAATCCAAAGTACAAATTACTCGGAATTACACAATTCTTTTATAGACAAAACATGGAAGTTAAAAGAAGGAGAACATATTATCGAGGGTGATAAAGAGAAAATTTTGATTACAGATAGTTTGGCAGAAACAAATGGATTAAAGGTTGGCGATATAATTACTTTGGAAAGTTCTGAATTGAAAGAAAAAGACGGAATTTACTGTGATGGAATTACGGAGGATCGAGAAGCGATTCAGGTAAAAATCAAAGGAATTTATTCTACAAAAGAGGAAAACGTACAGGATGTTCCAACAGCAGGGATGCCAGAAAATAATATCATAGCAAGCTTTGATGTTTTAGAAAAACTAAAACAAGTAGAAGCCGGAACATATAAAGGAGAGCAGCATTTTTTTGTGAAAGATCCAAAACAGATGAAGGATATAGAGCAACAAATGAGAGCGATTCCTGATATAGACTGGAGCAAATATTTTATTTATTCCAATGATTTTAAATATAGTAAAGTTTCTGAAAACATGGAAGAAACAGAGACACTAATGAAAACTCTGAGAAGTGCTGCCTATAGTGTGGGTATTTTAATTTTATTCTTGATGCTGATTATTAATATTCGCAATAGGAAAAGAGAAGCAGGAATTTACCTTTCCATTGGAATTTCAAAATGGAAAACAGTAATTCAATATTTATGGGAAATCATGTTGATATTCATACCAGCATTTCTTATAGCAATATTTGTTGCAGAAGGTATATCTGGAATAGTAGCAGATAAATTATTTGTGGAGGTTCCAGAAAAATTGATATCAGTACAAACATTAGGGCTAAATAATGTTATCACAAATGGTGGACTGAAAATTTTAGACATTATTATATGGGGATGTATGGAAACCGTAGGAATATGTGGAGCAGTAGTTTTAGCAGCTATTCCAATTTTAAGACTACAACCGAAAACTATTTTGAGTCAAATGGAATAGCAAGAAAGTAGAGGAAAGAATATGAACTTTTTTAAAAGAGCATTCAAATATTGTGTTAGACACAAAATAAAAAATGTTATTTTATTTTTACTTATAGCCGTGATTGCTACCTTTTTGGTTTTAAGCGTTTCGATTTTTCAATCATCAGAAAAAGCGACTGTAAATGTTAAAGGAGACGTAAGTGGAAAGTTACAACTGACGATTGATGAAGAGGGAAACTATGGAGAAGGTACGCAAGATCAGTTTGGAACAAGCTACGTTTATAATGGAGATAAGATTACGCCAGAATTAATAGAGGCGATCCAAAATGTAGAAGGAGTTGTTGATTGCAATTCAGAAACGCCACAATGTTATTATGGAGCAGCAGTGAATTTTAAGTATTTTTCAGGCTCGTTTGGTGGAGGGTTTACCCCATATGGTGATGTGTCAGGAATTACATGTGTTCTTTCTTCAGAAAAATCAGAGAAATTTGAAAATGGAACATTTAAACTTAAAGAAGGAAGACATATTAAACCGGATGATAAGTATGTTGCATTAATGCCGGATGTTTTAGCTGAGTATAATCATTTGTCAGTTGGGGATAAAATTGAACTTTATCTGCCAGATCCAGCCGAATGCAAAGTTGAATTAGAAATTATAGGGATTTACGAAGGGGCCGAAGGAGCGCAGAGCGATTCCATGTTTATGAGTGATATAGCTTCGAATGTACTATATACAGACTTTAACCCTGGAAATGATGCATATAAAGAATATGATTATTTGGATTTAACTATTTATGTGGAAGATCCAGTAAATATTCAAAACGTGTATGACAGGATTATGAAGTTACCAGAAATACAAGGAAAGACCTTGAAACTTACAATTGACAATTCTGACTACGAACAGATTGTAAATCCATTTACAAAAGTGCAGCAGGTTTTACGGATTTTGATTATCGTAGGTATATTAGTAGGGATTATCGTTTTGGCATTGATTTTAAATATATGGATTCGCAATAGGAAACAGGAGATTGCAATCTTAGTTGCACTCGGAAATAGTAAAAAGAATATTTTTGGACAATTTTTATGCGAAGTATTAGGAATAGCAATACCTACATTTGCATTAGTTGCAGTGGTAACAACTACCATGAGAAAAACTTTGAATAATATTATTATCCAGTTGATAGGAGAAAAAGATATTTCGTTTGTGTTGCAAATGAATTTCTATCAAATATTATTCATGTGTATTGTAGGAACTTTGATTATAGTGCTTGCAGTATTCATTGCGGCATATTTCATTTTAAAGCAAAAACCGCTAGAGTTGTTGTCCAAAGCAGATTAATGGTAATTGAAATGAGGAAAAGATATGGCATTATTAGAAATAAGAAATCTTAGATATGGTTATGAAAAAAACAAGAATATTTTGAAAGGGATTACAGCTGATTTTGAGAAAGGAAAGTTCTATGCAATCTTAGGACCATCTGGTTGTGGTAAAAGCACATTGCTGTCTTTGATTGGTGGATTGGATACCCCTGGTGGAGGCGATATTCTGTATGACGGTCAAGATTTGACGAAGATAGGATTGCAGAATCATCGGAGAAACAATGTTGCATTTGTATTTCAAAATTTTAATTTATTGGAATATATGACCGCAGCAGAGAATGTGGAACTTATTTCAGAGTTACCAGCATTACCAATTTTAGAAAAAGTAGGATTATCTAAAGAAGAGGCTAAAAGGAATGTCAAACAATTATCTGGTGGACAACAACAAAGAGTAGCTGTTGCAAGAGCTTTGGCATCGGAAAGACAACTTTTATTAGCAGATGAGCCAACAGGAAATTTGGATGAAGAGATGGCAAAAGAAATTACACTGATTTTAAAGGAAAGTGCACATACGCATGGAAAATGTGTGATTGTCGTAACGCATTCTTTAGAATTAGCTAGTGAAGCGGATATTGTAATATCTTTGAAAAATGGAAAATTAGTAAATAAGCAGAGAGAATAAGTAAGTTATCAAAAATGGTGGGGAAAGAAAATGAAAAACAGGAGAGAAAAAAAATATATATTTCAATTAATGTTGCGATATAAAAAAGAATTGATTTTAAATACAGTGTTGAGTTTTTTTCTCCTAGCCATCTATATGGTGACACCGATTTTAGAACAGAAAATTATTGATGAAGGAATTTTGTCAAAAGACTATGTGATTTTATTAAAGTTAGTATTTATAGCGGCATTTATTGGTATAGTGGGATATTTTATCCAGTATATACAAATGCATATTCAATCAGGAGTTGCAGCAGCGTTTCGAAGTTCTTTGAAAGTAGAAGCTCTTTCACATGCATTACGGCTAAAGATGTGTTATTTAAAAAAATATAGTATGTTAGCGTTGATGTCAGATGCGAACAATGATGTCAATAATATGTCCAGAGTTTGTAGCAGTGATGTTATTGGTATTTTCATAGAATTTATTAATGTCATTGGATATTTCATTGGATTACTGTTTTTAAGCTGGAAACTTAGCTTACTTGTTTTGTGTATTGTGCCTTTAAAAATATTTATTTCGAGTTTTTGTGAAAGATTAAGTAAAACATGGATTGAGAAACTTCTTCAAATTCAAAAAGATATTTCTAGATGGCAGAGTGATAATTATTCTGGTGTTGAAGAAATAAAGAATTGGGATATGTACGAGCACATAGAAGCGCAGTTTCAAGTTTTGTCCAAAAAGAGAGAACAGTATGATAAAAGGGTTGCGATGCTGACATCATTAGATTCATGTTTAAAACAAGGCAGCGAAAAAATATTATTTACAGTAATATATATGGTTGCCGCATCTCAGATATGGAATGATCAATTGACCATAGGAACGTTGATGGCCTTTATTCAATATGCAGGTTGTATTTTGACACCTATTGATGTTATCACTGCATTAAAAATGGTGATTGCAAATATTATACCTTCTACAAGAGATTATATAGAATTCATGAATATGGAGGAGGAAAATTTGCATAGTGGTAATATTGTAGCACAAGTACCACAAAAAATCATATTTAACAAAATCCATTTTTCTTATGATCGTCAAGAGGTTCTGCGAGATTTTAATTTGGTATTGAACCGTGGAGAGAAGGTTGCATTAGTGGGGCTAAATGGAAGTGGAAAAAGTACTCTTGTTAATCTTCTATTGCGCTATTATAGTCCACAAAAAGGAAATATTTTATTTGACACAAAAGATGTTAAAGAATTTTCACTTGATGACTACAGAAAAAAGTTTAGTATAATGCGGCAGAAGGTATTTTTATTTAATGCTACTATACAAGACAATATTTATATGTTCAAAAATGAGTATGAAAAAGAGAGATTTTCCTTTCCTGAAATATTAGGCTTTGTCGACGATTTGCCGCAAGGAGGACAAACTTCAGTAGGGTTTGATGGGACTCAATTATCAGGAGGTGAAAAACAAAGGGTTGCATTGGCGCGTTGTTTAAAGAAAGATGCAAATATTTTAATCCTAGATGAAGCGACATCAAATTGTGATGTTGCAATGGAGAATGTATTTATAAAATCGATCAAGGAAGATAAACATGATTTTTTAATATGCATTACACATAATTTTAGAATTCTAGAGGAATTTGATAGAATCATTTTGCTGAAGGATGGAAAAATTTTTGCAGATGGTACATTTCATGAAATAAGCTCTCAAATACAGGGAATGGAAAGTCAAGTACCGGCAGAACATAAAAAAAAGTTAAGGAAGAGAATTGAAAATGAAAGGGAAAATTTATTACAAAACATTTAAAACACCAGAGGCTTGTTATGTATATGATAGGCGTTCAAACAAAATTTTAAAAATAACGGATGAAGCTTATGAAGAATTAAGTAATAATGGCTTGGATATGAAAAAGCGGAAAAGATTTCAGGAAAAAGGATATCTATTAGAAGATACTTTGGAAAAGATTGAACATCCGGATACAGAGCTTTTAAAGCATTCATTGCAATCAAAGATGCAGTATATAATTTTGCAAGTGACACAGGAATGTAATTTGAGATGCAAATATTGTGTATATGGTGGAGGCTATGAAAACAGAACACATGCACATGAATTTATGACTTGGGATTTAGCCCAAAAATCGTTGGATTATTTTTTAGAACATAGTGGTCAAATGGAAGAACTTACAGTGGGATTTTATGGTGGTGAGCCAATGCTGCAAATGGATTTAATAAAGAAGTGTGTAGCTTATATGGAAATGCGCGTTCCAGATAGAAGGGTTGGATATACTATGACAACAAATGGAACGTTGCTTACAGTAGAAAGAGCAAAATATCTTTTAGAGAAGGATTTTAATGTTGTGATTAGTTTGGATGGTGCGAAGGAGGATCACGATAAAAATCGTGTATTTAAAGATAGTGGAAAAGGTTCTTTTGAAGTCATTATGAAAAACTTAAATGAAATTAAAAAAGAATGTCCAGAGTTTTTGAAAAAAGTATCTTTTAATACAGTGTTAAATTCAAACTGTGATTTTTCGTGTGTAAGAGACTATTTTAGTATGGATGAACTCATGCAAGATGCAACGTATGTTTTGAATTTGGTTGAAGAAAATGGTGCAAAAGAAGAAATTTTGTATAGCGATTCATTTCGGATAGAGTATCAATATTCCCATTTTTTGATGTTTATGTATATGTTAGGAAAATGCGATAGAAAATATATACTGAATTCTCAAATACAGGAAATGGAATATTATCAATACATATATCAAACAATGAAAGAATCCGATTCTTTAAAGAAAACAGGTCATCATAACGGACCATGTATTCCGGGAGGACGTAGATTATTTGTTTCTGTGGCGGGTAATTTTTATCCATGTGAAAAAGTAACCGAAGGACCAGGAATGAGAATTGGAAATATAGAAGAAGGAATAGACATAGATGCATCTAAAAAGTTGTTAAATATAGGAGCTGTTACAGCAGAACAATGCAAGGATTGTTGGGCTTTAAGATTGTGTGGTCAATGCGCAGCAAAGTGTACAGAAAATGGAGAGATATCATGCAAGAAAAAATTATATCAATGTGTACAGTCCAAACAAATGGCAATGAATGATTTAAAAGTTATTTGTATGTTGCGAGAATTTGGATATGATTTTGAGGGGGAAGTAGTATGAAAGTATTGATGATTTATCCGTATGTTCCGACATTACGTTTTTTAAAAGACTTTGCTGAGATGATAGAAAACTATCAAAAGGTTATCCTTATACCTCTTAGCGGTACTGAAAGGTCGAAAGTCTTAAAGAAAAATACTAATATATGGGAATATTTGGACAATTGGGAAGAAGGAATGTATGAAGCGGATACAATATTGCTACTGAATGGACTATATTCTGGAGAAAAATATGAAGAAATTATTGATTTTGGAATTGATAAGGAAAAGGAAATTTTAGTAGAAAAAACGGTTTGGGATATTTTAGATGATGGCAGAAGAGAAAAAGTCCATCTGTTATTTGATTCGGATACATGGAAAGAAATACCGCCCGACACTGCATTACGAGAACTTGACATACCTATCATCTCTGTAATGGGAATGGGACCAAATACAAATAAATTTTATATGCAGCTTGCTTTGAAAAAATATTTTGAAGAAAAAGGATACCAGACCTTAGTTGTAGGTAGTAACGAGCTAAGTACTTTATTTGGCGTACCTATGTTACCAAGTAGTATGTTTGAAAATATTAGTTTTCGTCAAAAAATATTAATTTTAAATCAGTATATTTGTGAGAAGGCAAAAGAATATCGTCCGGATATTATTATTATTGGCTGTCCAGGTGGGATTATGCCTTATGATCGTCATGTTAATAACGGATTTGGAGAAATTCCTTTAGTTGTTTCAAAAGCTATTCCAATAGATATAAACATACTTCTTACATATTACATACGGAAAGAACTGCTAGACACAGAGTATATAGCATCCATAAAAAAATATTGTGAAGAGAATTTTGAAACAAGTAATGTTTTCTTGGGGATGACAGGTGTAGATGTTCAATATAATGAGGAACGGAATCAGGTAGAATATATGTTTCTTGATGAAAAGACAGTCCAAGAAAGTACTGGAAGGGATTTGGAAATCTTTAATATGATGAAGCGAGAAACTCCTAGAGAAATATGCAGTATTATAGAAAATATTTTGAAAGTTGATTTTGAAGTAGTATGAGGTAAGATATGGAACAAAAAGAAATAAAAGATATGATAAAAGAGATTGTATGCATGATATCAGGAAAAAAGATGGAGATTGTTGATGATATGAGTCTTTTTAAATATATTAACGCCTTGGATGCAGTTTATGTAGTAATGGAGATTGAGAAAAGGACTGGAAAGAATCTGTCAGGCAAATTTAAAAACAAATCGGATGTTATGACGGTGACTGGTTTAACAAAATTATTGCTATAACTACTTATATGTATGTTTATAGATAATCTTTTATGAGAGGGGGGAATCAGCGATGAAGAAATTAGCAAAAGTACATAATCGTAAAAATACGGTTAAAGCACTTAAAACTTGTGGTTGCCTTTGCATTTGCAATTGCAGAAGCTCAAAGACAAAATCATCAGTAAGTTACAATGGTTCTGTAGCTGGCGGTGCTATTACAAGTGTGAACTAAAAGGTGTGGGATTATCGGGAGTATTTCTGATAATCCCCTCTTTTTATGGTATAATGAAAAACAAGTAATTTGAAATAAAAACAAAATTACTTTTATAATAGACTTTAAAGGAGTTGGAATAATGAAAATTGTAGTAATAGATACAGGAATAAAACAATCATTTGCACAATATGTAGATGAGTTTTATTACATAGAAGGGCAGGAAGTTTACAAAGGAAATAAGGATACAGAAAACGATCATGGAGGTATATGTGCAGCAATTATAAAGAAATATTTCACAGAAAGTGAAATAGTCAGTATGCAGATATTGGATGAAAATGGAAAAACAGATATAGACCGATTATTGTTAGCATTGGAATGGTGCTTAAAACAAGAAATTAACATTATTTCCTTGAGCTTAGGTAGTGTGTTCAGTGAAGATAAACAAAAAATGGAAAACGTCATTCATAAATTATTAAAAAAAGACATTGTTCTTGTTGCTGCTGCTAATAATACGAATACTGTAACATACCCGGCATCAATGGAGGGGGTTATTGGAGTCAAGTGTGACTTAAGCGACACTTTAGTAGCACAACAAATTTTTGTGGACACAGAAGATATTCGAAATATTGAGGTAACAGTAGGATCACTAAAAGACTGTGATGGATTAAAACAATATAATTTAGGATATCATAATAGCTTTGTAGTTCCATATGTAACGGCACAAATTGCCAAGAAGTTTAAAAAGGGAAATGTTCCATTAGCAGCCTTAGATTCAAATGTGAAGTGTGTACCAAAAGAATTTTATATGAATTCTTTTCCATTTTTATACAAAACGGAATCAATTGTTGTAAAACTTTCTGGAAAAGATTATGAGGAAAACCAGCTTTTAGAAATTGTAAAAATGTTTCGGAAGGAGGGATACGAGGCGATTGGCCTTTTATCACACTCTTCAGATTATAGATATTGTTATAATTGTGAAGAAAAAAATGGATTAAGTAGCAAAGAAAACTATGACTTTATATCCAAGGCACTCAATCCAGATATAATATTTTCAAGTGGTTTGAATTTCGAAATGACAAAAGACATAGAAATTATTGTAGATGATAGTAAAGAAACTTTTCTTGAAAAAGATCAGCAATGTGATTCTGTAAAGGCAGACAGAGATAGATACGAAAATTCCAGCTATTTAGGTTCTATTGGAAATTATGGTATTACAATAACGGGTGATGTCAAAACAATCACAAATGAAAATGTATTTTTTGACGAAGATATTTCAGAAGAAGAAAGGGAATTGATTATAAGCAGAGTTAAAGAACATATAGGAATTATGGAAGAAGATGACCAGGGAAAAATTTTTATTTCGACAGAAGATATTTACACGGAAAAGATTATAGAAACATTAGAAGAAATTTTTTCTTAGATTTCAGAAGAGGTATAGGGAGGAAGTGCGCAAAAGTTATAGATTGCATTTTGATGATTTAAGAAATAATGCTGAAAAACTGAGTTGCGACAGATAGAGTTAAATAGAATGAAAACGATATTGATAATAGAAGATGATATAATGATACAGAATGCATTGGGGGAACTGCTTAGAGTAAGTGGTTATCAGGTGTTTCAGTCATGCAATGGAATGGAAGGGGTAGAGAAATTTAAAAAGAACAAAGTAGATTTGATATTATTGGATATAATGATGCCTGAGAAGGATGGATTTGATGTATGTAGAGAAGTTCGTGAGATGTCACAAGTACCGATTATAATATTGACAGCATTAGATGAAGAGGATGCGGAGGTGAAATGTTTTGATTTAAAAGCAGATGACTATATAGTAAAACCTTATTCTGTCCGGGTAGTATTAAAACGGATTGAAGCAATCTTTCGTAGGGCGAATGTAGGAAATCAGCAGGAAGAAGATTGTCTGGTATATGAGAATTTAAAACTAGATTTAGCTAGCAGAACTGTTTACGTAAATGGGAAAGAGGTTTTTTTGACACGAATAGAATTTGATATTGTGAAATATTTGATACGCAATCAAGGAAAAGTTTGTACTCGATATGAATTATTAAGTGAAGTGTGGGAATGTGAATATTGTACTGGAGAAAGAGAGGTAAATTTCCATATTATGAATTTACGAAAAAAAGGAATTCAAGGAATACAAACAGTAAGGGGGATCGGATACAAAATTGGGAAATAGATTCAAACAAAGTTTAGGATTAAAATTTTTCATGGGAACAATCTGTGTACTATTGATATCAAGCATTCTTGTCTATGTGACAGCGATGCTTGCGATACCATTTACTTATCAGAAAAATGTAAGTGTACAGTTTGAAAACAACTCGGCAGAATTTTCCCAAAAACTCAATAAATGGACAGTAAATGAGGCAGAAGACAGGATCTATAATTTTTGTATTGACAATGGTGTGATTGCACAGCTAAATTCTGGGGATGGGCAGACATTTACATTTGGAGACATGGAAAAAATAAAAGAAGTAAAGTCAGAGCAGATTGTAAGTATTGCGTATGATGTGGCGTTTAAAGATATAAAAAGTGGTAACAGTTTGGTCTTTTTTTTGATAGATTCTTCTGGAATGCAGAATATAAGACAAAGCTTTTGGGATAAGATTCCACTAATAACAGCGATTGTATTAATAGCTTCCATTATAGCTGCATATTTATGTTATCGAATATTAATTAAACCGATTATCTATTTAAGCAAAGTATCAAAAAGGCTGGCAAAGCTGGATTTTACATGGAGATGTAATACTCGAAGAAAAGATGAACTGGGAGTACTTGCAGTTAGTTTGGAATCTATGAGTCGAAACTTGCAAAGGACATTAGATGAATTGAAAATGAAGAGTGAAGAACTGGAAAAGGATATTGTCATTATAAAGAATATGGAACGACAGCGCAAGAGCTTTTTTGCGGCAGTATCTCACGAATTAAAAACACCTATTACAATCATGAAAGCACAATCAGAAAATATGCTGTATCGGATCGGAGACTATGCAAATCGAGATAAATATTTACAGGAAAATCTACTTGTATTGGATGAAATGGAAAAACTGGTTAAAGAGATTATATTGATTGCGAAGTTGGATGCAAGCGATATTGACCAGCCGTTTGAGCAGATAAATCTTGAACAAATTCTTGTGCCTTGTGTGAAGAAAATACTTCCGGTAGCAAACGAAAAGAAAATAGAAATACAGAATAACGTGGAAGATATTCAGATTTGTGTAAATAAGCGACTGTTTGAGAAAGCGCTATCAAATGTGATTTTAAACGCAGTACAGTATTCGCCGGCAGGCGAAAAAGTGATCATAAAACTAGAAAAAAAATGTCTACAAGTAATCAATACAGGTGTACATATAGAGAACATGGAGGATATTTTTCAACCGTTTTTTCGAGTGGAAAAATCGAGAAATAAATCGACTGGTGGTACTGGGCTAGGTCTTTATATTGTTAAGATGATTTTGGACTTGCACCATATTTATTACAAAATTGAGAATATATCGGAGGGTGTGATGTTTAAAATGGTTCTTGATAAGAAATCTCCCTGAAATGTCCCAAATATAGAGAAATAAAAGGTTGCTTTTGAAAGAGGTTCAGAGAAGTTTCGTGAAGAAAATAATCATTCAAATGGAATGTATAAATTAAAACGGTTTAGAAAAAAGAAGAATGGATATGTAGAACGTGAGGAATTGAGGTGGATAGTCAGAAAAAAGGTAGGATAAAGTTTGTATTTGGAGGTGGTCACAATGGTAGAAAGAGAGCACAAAATTTCATGTAAAATAAGAGAAGAAAAAGTATAATATGTTTTTGACTGCAGGAAAAGCGAAAATCCCGTATTCTATGGTGATTTTCGCTTAATTTATTTTCATGCGGAAAGAAACAGTTGGAAAGAAATAGGTAGCAAGAAATAATAACTGGTAATATTTGGTAAAGGTCTGGATAGACTAGCAATCTTTGGGTTCTTCTGATATAATTTCAATCAACTCGGAGGGACTGCAATTTAATACTCTACATAACTTTTCTAACGTATCATAGCGGATAGAAGTAGTTTCATTATCAATGATACGTCGGAGATTTGTATAGGTCATACCCATTTGATTATTTAGCCAATATCGTGACTTGTGTTGCTGTTTTAGTATTTCATTTACTCGTAATCGTAGCATCTGTGGAACCTCCTTTAGTTATTTTCATAATAACCAATATCTGCTATTTACATAACTGCTGTAAAGAGTATATACTGTGGACAGTAGATATATTTGACCTGCTATTTTATGAAAGGAAATGATTTATGGATCTTGCAGCTCTTTTTATAAAGTCAATTCAATGTTGCCAGGATGCAGAATACGTATTACAGGCATTAAATTGTGTGAATAAGGAGTTTTCAACTTTTTTACGTCCAAATACGAGAGAAGAATTGTGTATTCAATTTTTCTTTGAATGTGAGGGGGATGTTTTGAACCCTAAGAAGGAATATTATGATTTAATTGAATTATGGAAGGCAGCTGAGCCATATATTTGGAATTGGAAGCAATCTGATATTATGGGATTTTGGGTTATGCATATGATTTCTGAAACGGAATTGGTCTGGCAGATTAATCAATATAATCAGATAATAGATCGTGAATCAGGAAGACATTTAAAAGTATTAAAGGAGCTTTCGGAGTCAATAGAGGATATTTCAAATAAAAAGTATATGGTAGATTTTCTCTCAGATTGTTCATACTGTGGAATCCAAGGCATATATTCGCTTAATCGATTTGATGAGCAGTGTTATCATCCTTACCGGGATTTTCTCATGCGTAAGTTATACTATTTGCTCTGTAATGGTGGAGAAGTAGTAGTTGTAGCTGGGGAAAAAGGATTAACCCCAAGACGAATATTTTGTTTTAAAATGAAAGATTTTTTATGGGAAAAAAAGGGAGTACGAAGTAAAAAGCTAAGGCAGCAGGTATTAGAGGAAAATCTAGAAATTCGTAGAAAATCAGTAATTCCGGGATTTTTGCTGGATGATTTATGGTAGGAGAAAATATTCTTCCTAAATGTTATAGTATGACAAGCACAAATAACATTTAGGAAGATGTTGTTTCTTTCAGAAACAAATAAACAAGGTATCAGCATTACAATATTTTATCATTCAATATTATCTCGTCAATACTTACAGAGGGAGTTTCGTTAAGTATTACATATTGTCCAATAGCTTGGTTTACAATACTGCATAAAAAACTATATTCTTCGTTTGTGATTGCGAATGTAATTTGATTTTCTTTCACTGCTAATATCGTAATTTTATGTGTTTCAAGTAATCTGTTTTTTATAAACCATATGGCAAGGGACTTGGCAGGAAATAGTTCTTCGGCATCCCATGAAAAAACATAGCGAATGGAATAGTAGGGATCCTGCATCTTTTGGGTTCCATCGTATGTAAATATATAATCTTCAGGAGTTTCTTCTAAAAAGGCATAGTTTTCAGAAAAGTAATAGTTTGAAGGAATAAAAAATTTTCCGATTGCACGTGCAAGACACATTTTATGAAAGAGCATATCTTGCTGTGTTGTGTCTATCTTTTCCAGCTTTTTATCTAATATACGATATGTTTGATAATAAGCAGGAAGAATATCCAATATTGAACCTTTTGTATGAATATGAATGAGTGTATTCAATAAAGATTCGATAAATATGCCCCAGTTATGTATTGGCAGACAAATATCAGCCGTCAGCCGTAGACTAAATATGGAAACATAATATAAGTTATGCTTGAACAAGAAGTAATACAATAAATATGGTTCATAACATATTATTTTTCGTACTTTGCTACGTGAAATATAGGGTAAAATATGTTTGAATAGTGCCAAATTATCAGCATGAAAGATATAAAATTGTTCTTTTACATACATTAGAAACCAGTATTCATTTTTAATTTCTACTATTTCAGCCGGTAGTATCGGTGTTTGAAGAAGATCAAATAAAAAAAGTTCTATTCGTAGCGCTTCTACTATTTCTAAATCAATAATATGTGCCGCAGATAATTCTTGCGCAGAAAGTGCCCATGTCTTAGGAAGACGTTTGAGTGGCGTTGGTACGGATAGTACAAGTTCTGGGGTATTTTGGCAATTATAGACGCTTAAAATTTTAGAATCTTTTTTGAGGGAAGGATTCGGTTGCTTTTTGGATGGAGTGCTTACACTTTTCAATTCGGGTTTTGACGGAACTTCTTTTATATCTTGAGGATATTCTTTGGGTGCAGAAGTTGGTTGTTTTACAGGGTATTTGCTACTTTTTCCTTTTTCCGGTGTTTTCGAAAGCTTCTTGCTAATGTGTTCTTGCGATTTACCAGCAAGTAAGCCTTCAATTGGAGGAGCCGTTGAGATACTTGGCTTTGCGGCAGTAGCAGAATTACTTGCCACCTTTTTTGTGTATTCTAATTGAAAACATCGTTTCATGATGTCTGCCACATTTTCATCTGAGATTTTTTTTGAGTCAAATCTGGTAAGATTGGTCAAATATTTATGCATGATTTCAAAATCAGCATTGGATAGTTTATTCTTATTATTTTGTTTTAAAGCGGTCATGATTTTATGATCAATAGATAATAAGTCATTTGCAGAACTTGGGACAGTTTCTAAGTATTCATAAGCAAGACGGTTTAAAGGCACAACTAGAACTTTTGACTTATCAGAAACAGGTATCATGGAACGAAAATGGCGGCAGGTCAGACCTGCTTTTTTTAATGAATTAAGGTGGTCCCAACTATTGAGTGCATAAGAGAGTAATATAGATTCTTCATTTTCATAGATATTTTTGTATAGGGAGGAATAGGGACATAATTGGCATATGGAATTACATTTGTATTGTGTAATAATCGAAAAGCATAATTCCTGATAATCAAAATCCATATCTTGATGCGGAAAATCATGCGGAACAATTTGGTTTAATTTTAGAAAATCAAATACTTCTTCAGAAGACAATGTATCATTGGGATATTTTGTGGAATAAGCAGATTTAAGAACGCCGTATATCCGCTGAAAATTTGCAGTACCGTCTTTTTTTGTGATAAATTTGTGACAAGACGGTATAAACAGTTTATTATTCATATAATGCCTCCAATCATGATTATAAGTATACGGTATCAAAGAAACTGTGGAAGCTCAATGGAGTAGAAGTGGAATGTTTGTCTTCTTCTAGTTCATATCGAAATAATTTTTATAAAGTGTCTGATTTCGGATAAAAGTGTCGTATGTAAAAAATTGAAAAGCTTCTATTATCCCTATATAATATAAATGTATTTTTTATTGGTAAGCCAAAGAGCAGAACCTTATGATGAATTCCTAGAGATAGGTCGTCAAGAGGACTCTGTCTTTGGCTTTTTTGGTTTACAGCAAAAAATATTTGGAAAGGAGGCTTTGTACAAAGGCAGAGAAATTTGTATCAAAAGTGGCACAACAGGCAGGGAATACCTACCTGTTGTCATTTAAAATCAAAAAAGGAGAACTATACTATGAAAAAAACGAAAAGATGGTTATCAGGCGCACTTGCAGCTCTAATTTGTTGCTCAAGTATATTTAGTTCTGGCCAAATAGCTAGGGCTGCAGAAATTGCGAAACCTGAAATTAAGACATCACCTGTAACTGAGAATTTGGAGCCAGAGGGAGCAGAATTATATAACAGTAATCTAACCACTCTGCCAGATATGGATACGGTAAAAGAAGAATTATATGGTGATGAAATTGTATTAGCGGAAACTTTAGAACTGAAAAAGGGAAGTGATTTTAAAGGAGATTCCGATTTTACAAATCTGACCTTTAACAAAGAAAAGGTAAAAATTGAATATAAGGGAGCATTCAATGAGAAGTTAGAGGAAATGAATACAGAAAAAGAGGGGTGGTATCAGGCGGTATATGAGGTCTATCCACTACGGGATAACAATCTTGCATATCATGTCCAACGGTTTATTGTAATTACAGATAAAGAGCCAGAAACATCGGGGCATTCTGAAAATTCATCAGAAGAAAAGAAGGATGGAGATGCGGAAGAAGAGGCAGACCCTGAACCCGAAACGACGGATCAGGAATTAAATGTAGAACAGGAAAATAGTACGGCAAAAGGGGAACAAGAAATAGTAAATTCTTCTTCTGAAGAAGAAACTTTGGAGCAGAACGAAGAGGAAGGTGTTTTTTTATCAGTAGTGCCAAACAGTATGGCAAAGCAAAAAGGTACGAATGTCACTTTAGTGAAAGGTAAAAAATTAAAGTATCCTTCCAATGTAGGGAATTACAGTACAAATTATTTTTATGTGAATGGAAAGATTGCATATTGTTTGGAGTCTCCAAAATCCTCTCCGCCGGATTCAGACTATATAGCGAATATCTTGGAGACAAATGCAAAACTTCAGAAAGTTTTATATTACGGTTATGGTGGTCCTGGAGATTTAACAGGCGAGTATTTATCGCATCTTGATGTTGATACTAGATACATCTATACCCATATTGCTGCAAGTTATGCTTATATAGGAAATGCTGGATTTGTTGGTTGTACAGAAGAATCTTTAAGAGCCAGTGGAGTGCTGGATTACATAGATTACTTATTTGCTCAAGAAGCACCACCAACTGCAGCAATTAGTTTGAGTAGCGATTATGAAACGGCATATCTTGATAAAGACTTACAACGCACCAAAAACTTTAAATTAACAGGTGATCATAGAAATTACATTACCATAAATGTGCCGGCAAATGTTACCTATCATAACGTTGCAGGAGGGAATCAAACGGGAGGCTCTGTAAAAGTATATGGCGGCACAACATTTTATTTTACAGCACCTAAGACGGTTACCGGGCTGTGGGAAACTGGAGCGTTAAAAGGTAACATTGGAACACAGTGGAAGACTTTAGTATTAAGCACAGGAAATGGGAATCAGGATATTGGATATGGAGATTTTATTGAAGAGCCAGCAAATTCTGTCCATTTTTCTGTAAAATGGATGGATTTAGCAAGAATAGCATTAAGTAAAAAAGATGCAAATACAAATGTAAATTTGGCTGGTGCTGTCTTTGGCGTATATAAAGATGAAGCTTGTACAAGTCTTATCGCCACTATGCCGGAGACGGACAAGAACGGAAGTTCTTATGTGGAGTTTACAAAGACCCAGGAAACAGTTTATTTGAAGGAGATTACAGCTCCAAAAGGTTATCGTTTAAACACAAGTGTGTATAACGTAAAGCTAGTTGCTGGTGGCAATACGGATATTAGTGTTACAAATACTGAACAGAAAGGGAAAATCAAAATCCATAAAACGGGGGAACGTCTTTCAGGCGCTGAGGCGGGAAACCCATATCATTTCCTGTATGATAATTCTTCCTATGCCGGTGCTACTTATTCCATCTATACTGCAGAAGACATTATCAGCCAGGATAAGACAACCGTAATTTATCCAAAGGATACATTGATTGAAACCCTTACAACGGATGAATCTGGAAATGCAGTTAGCAGTGAATTGTATTTGGGGAAATATAGAGTAGTCGAAAAAAAAGCACCTACAGATTTGACTATTGGAAAAGAAGAAAGCGAAACAACAAAAGAAGTAGAATTGACCTATGCTGGACAGGAAGTAGAATACTCGGAAGCCGAGGTATCCTATAACAATAAAAGACCTAAAATTGAAGTGAAGGCAGTAAAAAAATCTAAAAATGATGATGTTACATTAAAAGGTGCTACGTATGGATTGTTTGCCGCAGAAGATATTAAAGTAGGAGGGAAAGTTATTGTCGCGAAAGATACTTTATTAGAGTCTGTAGTGAGCAACCAGGACGGTGTCGCTGCGTTTACCGTTGATTTACCAATCAACCATAAATATTATATTTTGGAAACAAGCGCTCCAGATAAATATTATCAAACAGATGAAAAATTTGAATTTGAATATGTCTATAAAGATGACACGACATATCAGTATGTATTCAGTCACATTTTTAAAAATGAAGAAGTTCGTGCAGAAATCCATATTGAAAAAATTGATAAAGAAACCAACGAGTTTCTACCACAAGGAGATGCCACTTTAATAGGTGCTGAATATGGATTATTTGCTGCTGAGAATATTTCACATCCGAATGGGAAGTCAGAAGATGTGTACAAAAAAGGGGATTTAGTTGCCAGGGGAGAAATTGGAAAAGATGGCACGCTGGATTTTCAAAATCTTTATCTTGGGAAATATTTTGTGAAAGAGTTAAAAGCAAGCGAAGGGTATCTTCTTGATCCTACAGAGTATCCGGTAGATGCTGCTTATGAAGGACAAGAGGTAAAAATTGTACATCGGGATGTTACGGTTCATGAAACAGTAAAGAAACAGGCATTTGAGTTAATCAAAGTCGGTTCTGACGGAGAGCAGACGGAAGCAGAGCTTTTGGAAGGCGCTGGATTTAAAGTCTATCACATTCAGTCATTAAAAGGTGTCAAAGATGGAAGCATAAAGCCGAATGAGCAAGGAAAATTCAGTCCAGAACAGTTCCGTGATTATGATTTCTCAAAAGAGACAACAGCCATGGATTACTCGGAAGATAGCCATGGAAAACCAATGCCGGAATTTTTCACAGACAAGAAAGGATATGCGGTAAGCAGAGAACTTGCTTATGGAACCTATGTTGTGATTGAAAGTACTGTCCCGAAGAATTTCAATCGGATTGATCCTTTTATTGTCACAATCAATGAAGATAACAGAGAACCTCAACAATGGAGAGTTTTTATTGATTATAAGTTTCAGGCATTTTTAAAGATATATAAAATTGATGGAACAAGCAAATTACCGGTATTACACGCAGGAGCAACTTTTAAAATTTTTGATCTGGATAAAGGAGAATATGTTACACAGCACACGCATTATCCAGAACTTGTAGAGCATACATCGTTTAGGACATCTGATGATGGGTATTTGATTACTCCGGAAAAGCTACCGGCAGGACATTACCGATTAGAAGAGGTGGAAGCTCCGGAAGGATATGTAAAGGCAGAGCCTGTTGAATTTGAAATCGGATCAGATGTTGCCCAGGAAGTAGAACCGGAAACGGGTGCGATTATCATAAAATTAGATTACAAAAATGAACGTCAGACAGGAACTCTTCAGATTCATAAGACAGGAGAAAAGCTACAGGACTATACGGAAGTAAAAAAGAACCTTTTAAGAAGGTTTGGAGAATTTTTACGTATATTAGAGGAGAAAGAGACAGAATATGAATTTACTTATGCAATAGCCGATGTAGAAGGAGCAGAATTTGAAGTGCGGGCTGCAGAAGACATTTTTTCTCCAGATTATCAGTTAGATGAAAATGGAAATCGACTTCTTCTTTATTCCAAAGATGAATTGGTTTCCACGCTGAAAACGGATGCCAAGGGCATAGCAGAAGTCGATCAATTACCACTTGGGAAATATAAAATCATCGAAACTGTAGCTGGAAATGGTTTTGTGTTAAATAAGGAAATACAGGAGTTTTCTTTAGAATATGCAGGTGATGAGGTAGAAGTTGTGTACCATGACAGTGCATACGTAAATGAACGCCAAAAGGTCTCTATTTCCTTGAAAAAAACTGTGGCTGATTCGGACGAACCAGTCAAAGGGGCACTTTTTGGACTATATACTGCAGAAGATATTTTAGCACCGGATGGAAAAATAGTTCTTGTGCCGGCAGATACTTTGATTGAAAAGGCAACCTCTGATGAAAAAGGCAATGTGCATTTCAAAAAAGATTTACCAATTGCACATTTCTATGTAAAAGAAATAAAAGCTGCTCCAGGTTATATTTTGAATGAAGAGAAGATTGATTTTGATTTGAAGTATTCAGATCAGAATAAAGAAACCCTTTTTGCCGAAGGAACATTACAAAATGATTTTACGAAAGTAGAAATCAGTAAAGTCGATATAGGTGGCGAGGAAATTATTGGAGCAGAACTTACTATTAAAGACAGCGAAGGAAACGAAGTTACATCATGGGTTACAGATGGTACACCACATCGGATTGATAAACTTCCACCAGGAAAGTATGTCTTGGTGGAAACATTAGCTCCGGATGGCTATGAGATTGCAGAAGAGATACCTTTTGAAGTGCTGGAAACTGGTGAAATTCAGAAGGTTACCATGGTAGATGAATATGAGAAAACAGGTACGATTTCTGTTGAAAAAGTAGGTGATATGCTAACCGGTACAAGTACATACGACTCTGAGTTTGGAGAGATTTACCGTATGGAATATGAAAAACGCTCTCTTCCAGGCGTAGAATTTACCATTTATGATACAGAAGATAATATTGTAGATGTGATTACTACAACGGAAGAAGGGATTGCTACCTCAAAAGAACTTCCATTAGGGAAATATACTTTAAAAGAAACGAAAACACCTGCTGGTTTGGCAATGAATTATAAAGAGTATGAGGTGGTACTTGAAAAAGATTCAGAAAACAAAGTAGTTGATATCAGTCTGGATATTGAAAATGATGTGATTGATACGGAAATTAATGTTTATAAGGTTGGGGAGATGCTAAACCCGGAAAATGGTACATTTAATTATGGCAAAAAGCCATTGGAGGGCATTTATTTTGGCATTTACACAAATGAAGATATCAAGAATTATAAAGACGAAGTTGTTTTAAAGAAAGATTCCTTGATTGGCGTTATAAAAACAAATGAAGATGGCAAGGCAACACTAAAGGGCGCCCTTGTTTCCGGACATTATTATTACAAAGAACTGCAGACATTGGAAGGCTATATTCTTGACGAAGAAAAACACGAGTTTGAATTAACTCTACAAAATGAGCCAATTACAGTGTTTGATGTAAATAAAGAAAATCCGACACTTAATAAAATCATGAAGGCCAAAGTGACATTGGTTAAAGTTGATGCCACTCAAGAAACGAAAAGACTTTCTGGTGCAGAATTTGAACTATATACATCTGACGGGGAGTTGATCGGAACCTATATTACAGATGAAAATGGAGAAATTAACGTGTCAGATCTTGCCTATGGGGATTACTATTTCAAAGAGAAAAAGGCACCATCCGGATATCAAAAACTTGCGGATAATATCAAGTTTTCTATGAAAGGGCAGGATGTGACAATCACTTGTAGGAACCACCTGATTCCAAAACTTGGTTTTGAAGACAGTACATTAAAATATGCAATCGCATTTGTATCTGTAGCATTTGTAGGGCTTGGTGTGGGTACCGCAATTTATTATAAGAAGAGAAAACATTAAAATAATAGTGTGAACAGAGTTTGGTGCAGGGGCTATTTGGTCCCTGCACTAAATTTAAGGAGGTTACATGAAGATAAAAAAATTTATTCCGATTGGCGTTATTTTAATAATCGCATTGCTAATTATAATCTTTGGATATTATATTTACAGACAACCATATAGAGAGGCAGAAAAACAGCATGATTATGAAGAAAATTTAATCGATCAATATCTTGAAGAGGATACGAATGAAATCCCCCCGGATACTCAAAATGAGAGTAAAAGTGAAGATGTATCTTACCAGTTTAGTGACGTTGACTCCTACAATTTCCGGGGATATGTAGATAGTATTCTTGTGATAGATAAAATTAATTTAAAAAAAGCAATTATACGTGGAAATGAAATGGAGGATAACGATTATAATTTGGATCGTTATTATTTCGTAACAGCAGACTTAACAACAACGCTTGACGGAAATTACATTATATACGGACATAGTTCACAGACATATGGGCATAGTTTTAATCGTCTTGATGAAATGGAAATAGGTGATTCGTTTTATATATTACAAAATGGAAAGAAGTATGAATATACTGTCGAGGCTGTAGATCGTGTACTACGGGCAGAAAGCAGACCATATTTTCCAGATTTAGAGAAAAGAGTTACATTCGTATCGTGTGAAAAATACCGACCCAAAGGGTATTCTGAAAAGAGAGTTATAATCGTGCGAGCAGTACAAACGAAGGTTACAAATTAAATATTTGGCATAATGTATTTTTACTCTTCAAATAGAAATAAACTTTTCATGTTAGGAGTGAGTATTCGAATATTGGAATTTTAACTTCTAGGATTGCCTTTTTACTTGTTTTATACTATAATATAAGTGAAGAAAAGAGAATGTTTCAATCGGAATAAAGGTTTAAAACGTGTTTGCATTGGTTTGAAAAGACCTAAAAAATATATAAAAATCTGTTGACAGACATAAAAGTATGGTATAAAATTTTCGTAACAGAAATACTATATAATATACAGGCTCACCAGCTGAGGGAATCGTAATGGCCGATCCGGGCACTCCCCTGTTAAAAAAATAATCGTGAACGATAGCCATTAGCAAAAGCTCCTAAATGGGGGCTTTTGTTCATTATAGGAGAAAATATGGATATAACAAATATACGACGATGTGCATCTTATTACCAGATGAACTATTTAGAGACATTCTATTTAGTAAGTACATATCATGGGAAAAGCTTTATTTTAATAGGAGAAAAAGAAAATTTTCCCCATTTGATGGGAATTGCAAAGCAAATTTATAAGTCTAATGGATATAGGTCTCCGTATGCTCTGTATAGAGACATTAGAAACGGTCAACCAGTATCGAGCAGAATTATTCCTAACAATATTTCTACTACTTCGAAAATGTATAAAAAGGTAGCGAATTTTGAACATTCTACGGAAATTTTCTGGAATAATCAGGGGCCTTTGGCAATTAACTATAATGAACTGCTGAGCAGCAAGAAATTAAGCAATGTTGATATTTTGCTTACAGATATTCATTCAGGATATATGCTAGGCTGGAAATGCAATAAAAATATTCAGGTTAATGCTGAGATTCATTTAACTAAATATTGTATTTCAAGCTGGATGGATGAAAGTGGAGGATCACAGCAACAGAAAGAGAAATATATGTCATTGCAGGATATTGACTTAATCCGTTATGTGTTTGCATTTGATAAAAATTCAGATTTGATTAGAAAAAAAGAATACAAATATTCAATACAAGATAAGGAAGATATTCTGAGGATTATCGAAAGAAACAAAGCGAATCTTTTGGTAGATTCTAATAATGACAGATTTTACATAGGTATAGCGAAAGATAAGGCGATTCATTGTAAGATTAATGGTGTGCAGTATTAATAGAGATGATATGGCTGTAGTCGTAGAAAATGCCATATCTTATGAATTTTAAGTCATAAGGAACGTGCAACTTAAAACAAGTAGATACGCAAAGTAACCCAAAAAACGGGATAATATGAATACGAAAATGAAGTAAAAACTACTTGAAATAGTACAATCGCACATTTCCTTTGAGGGAAATAATTTACATTTTAACTTTATTATAATATACTGAACTTAGAATTCATTATTATATATAATCTATGGCATAGTTATAGAAGTTTGTACAATCCCTGGAAACAGGTTGTAATCTTAATTCCTGCATTTTGTATGCAGGTTTTTTTATGCAAATTTATACAAAAGGAGGGAAAATATTTTATATAGTAATGAGTTATTATAGTAGACCGTTATGGTCTTTTTTTATTTTAGAAAGGAGTTTTGATAAAGGTATGGGAAATAATAAAGTAGTATATCAAGTAAGATGCCCAGAGTGTGGTGAAATGAAAAAAATTGAATTATCGGTAGAAGAATATGAGAACTTACAACGGTATTATGCTGGGGAAGGTCTTATACAGGATATGCTTCCGGATATTGAACCACCGATACGAGAACTGCTGAGAGGTGGAATGTGTGGAGAATGCTGGATAGGAATGTTCGGGATGTCACCATGGGAAGAGCCTGAAAAAGAGGAAAATACAGAGAATTAGGTAAAAAGAGGGCGAGATGTAATAGTTGGAAACTATGATGAAATCTGTTATACTTTATCATATAGCTATTGCAGGATAAATAAGAGGTGACAAAATGCAAAAATATTTAAAACGACAGGTTTATGATGACCTACTGGCATGGAAAAAGCAAGAAGATAGGGCTACACTTGAAGTTTCCGGTGCCCGTCAAGTAGGTAAGACATATATAGTTAATAAGTTTGCAGATGAACAATATGCAAATAAGATATACATCAACTTGTTAGAATTTTCAGGGGAACTTTTTTTAGAACATTATGAAGATTTGCGAAAAGAAATTAAAGATGGGTATCCATGCGAAAATCCGGTATATGAATTGATCAAGCGATATGATAAAAATTTTGAGGATACAGAGGATACCATTGTCATCATTGATGAAATCCAGGAATCAGCAAATATTTATAACCGCATCAGGGAATTTACAAGATACTTAAAAAGTGATTTCATTATCACTGGAAGTTATTTAGGGCGAATATTAAATAAAGAATTTAAGTATTCCGCAGGGGATTTAGACTCTATTGAAATTCAAACTTTAAATTTTGAAGAGTTTTTAATGGCAATGGATGAACACGAGCTGTATTTAAAACTCGACTTATATGGGAAGAGCGAAGAGAATGTATATTCGGAATTAGAGCAATTATATAAGATTTATACTTCTATCGGTGGGTATCCCGCAGTAGTTTTGAAATATCTTGAAACAAAATCTGCTGAAGATAGCAGCGCAGCATTGTTAAAAATCATTAAGTTATTTGTAAATGAGAGCAAGCGCTATTTTGAAGATATTTTGGATGATGCTATCTATGAGAATATGTTCTCTAGTATTGCACGAATTCTTGTAAAAGAAAAAAAAGGATTTGAAAAAGACAGCTTTAGTGAAGAATTACAGAATATAGTGGTAAAAGATTATTCAAGTAATATTTCTAAAGCATCTGTAAATCGTGCGATTGATTGGCTCTATAGTTCAGGGATTATAGGATTTGCGGGGAAGTTGGTAGAATGCAACATTTTGGATTTCAAAGCAAAGGCTAGATGTTACTTTATGGATGTGGGTCTGGCTCATTATTATTTGCAGCATATAGGATGTGACCCAGGGGATATAGACGGTATTCTTAGTGAAAATTTTGTGTATCTTGATTTAAAGCGGAGGATTAGTCATCCCAGCGAAATAGCTTTGGAAATGCCAGCATTTGGGACAATTGGAAATGGCGAGATTGATTTCTATGTAAAGACATTAAAGGCAGGCAAAACATATGCTATTGAGGTAAAGGCAGGAAGGAAAAACAGTAAAACAGTGCAGGTTCTTTTAGAGAAACAAAAGGCAGATTATATTTTGTTCACTAAAGGAAATACGCATGGAAGAATTAAAGAAAATATTTATACAATTCCTATCTATGGAATTTCTAAATTTAAGTTTGAATAATAATGATATAAGGTTTCTATACAAAAAGCTGGTTCGTAGTGAACCGGCTTTTTTGTATGGAATTTATTATGCAAAAGGAGGCTCAGATTTATGTCAAAAATTATGGAAGAATTCCCATTATTAATGGAATATCAGAAAAAATATGGAAAACGTGGAAGCGAAGCAGCATCTCTATGGCTGTTGCGAAAACGTACCCTTAATATTGCATGTATGGTTGTTTCAAAAGTGAAAAATATAAATTTTGAAAATTTTACGCTTGCATTATACTTTCGGTGTGATGATAAAGAAATGCGGCAATTTTTAAGAACCTATGAGATGCAGATGGAAGAAGCTGCTATAAATCCGGAAAAGTTCGTGGCCAATTTGCATGCATTCTTTATAAGTAACTGTCAGTACTTAGAAGAAAATCATTTGTATCGAGGATTTTATGATTTTTGTAAATTACTTGAACAGCAAAGGCGCGTAAAAATTGCTCAAGGACACAAAGAGATCTTTGATGCTTATTTAAGCCTTTTAATGCAACAAGGATGTTATTTCTCACGAAACCATATAGAGGATAGTGTGATAGGAATTGCTGCAAATGGGGAACTGATCTTTCAGAAAAATTTACATCCATATAGTGATATGGCAATTTACGATCTTGAAAAACATCATAAAGATATTTTATATGGTAGAAAACCACTGACAGAAGAATTTTTGTACAAGCTTTATAAACCCTATGGATATGAGGTACGTTCTGTAGCTGATGTTGAGAGGTTAGAGAGCATGGTCAAAGTTTATGATAACAATAATTTTGCTTTAGTTCCTTATATTAATGAAAGAACAAAAGAGATTGTAATACAGAAAGAGTACCAACATTATATGCCGGAATTTCCGAGACAATGGAAAAGGACATCCTTTTACAAAGAGAAACTTTTAAAACGTAAGTATATGCTTCCAGTCACAGGTATAACAGCAGATTTTATCAATGCAGGGTTTATTCGGAAAATCATTTTTATAGAAATAGTCTATAATGATGAAATGATTTTATTATACAGGGTAATAACAAAAGGAAATGGTGAGCTTTCCGGATATTATCAAACAAAAAGTCAGACATTTTACAGTATATACGAGCATACAAACCGACACGAATGGCATGAGGCATTAGAAAACTTTATCTTGGAGAACTATATGATTTTAACATGTGATTATGAAATTGACCGAAAGAAAAATTTTGCCATCAAACAGGCGGCTCATCTTGAAACAGAGTTTTATTTTCCATACCAGCCATTGGTAAAATATACATATAAATCCAAAGAGAAAAGATCTTTATCTGGTACGGCTACTCTATGTAAGTATTCAAAAAAAGAGTATCAGGAAGAGGTTAGAAATCGATCCGGTTATATACGTACACTTCCAAAAGGGCAAAAAGTTTCGATGGATGCTATACAGTATGCTGCACAACTTGGTTTAAGTCTTCCAGATGGAAAAACTTTTGTGCGAGCACATGAATTTCATGTATATACAAAGATTCAGGCAAAAATATAATGGTATATTACTGGATTTAAAAGGAGGTTTATAATGATTTTAATGACTCAGGAAATCAAAAATCAATTGTTAGAAAGTAGTTACTATCCCAAAGAAGAGGATTGGATGGAAACTACTGTGATTGTAAAGTATTTTTATCCTGCCGGGGCTGCAACATGGCTTATTACTGGTGGAGAAGAAGTGGATGGAGACTGGATGTTATTTGGTTATGTTACATTAGGCTATGAATGGGAGTGGGGTTCTGTATTGCTCAGTGAACTCGAAAATTTTAGTGGGTTTGCAGGACTTAAAATTGAGCGTGATTTATATTGTAACGGAGCTAGTGTAAAAGAACTTGTACAATATTGAAACTTATAATAGAATACAGGCATTTTAATTATTACTAGGACAAAACAGTAACTGTCAAGACAAAGCAAACATTCTTATATGAAAAGATTATTGTTATACTAATTGATAAGATGCAATATTATTTTTTATAAGCAACAGCTTTTGCTGCCAGTTGAGAAAAATCACAAATTACTTTACATTAGTGAGAGTTATAATTTCGGAAAAGAGGTTGCAGGTATTGCATGCAAATAAAATAGAAGGAGGTATTTAAACATGAATTTTCAGAAAAGGAGGGGCGTAATTTTATAATAACTTATTAACAATTACATAAAATGAAAATGTGAGTTCGTCTATTTTGTTTAAATGAGATATGAAATGATATGAAAAAATATTATGGTGGAAGAAGAGCACGTTATGTGCTCTTCTTTTTGTAATGAAAAAGGGTTACTCATCAATGGGATTTTCTCTTAAAGAGATGACTTTGGCGGCTACTCGCCGGCGTGAATCCTGCATCGCAGCATAATGCTTTCTTGTGGTATTGACATCTTTATGCCCCAGTACATCTGCTACAAGATAAATATCGTTTGTTTCCTGATATAAATTTGTACCATAAGTACTTCGGAGCTTATGGGGAGTTATTTTTTTTGCAGTAATTTGGGATGTGTATTTTTTAACTAGATTTTCAACAGCATCAACACTAATCCGTTTTTTCTGCATAGAAAGAAACAGCGCATTGTCATGTCCTGTATGCGGCTCAATTTGCTCTCGCTCTTCCAAATAATTAAGAAGGGCTATTTCAACTTCCGGACCGAAATAAATGATGGATTCATCTCCTCCTTTTCGCGTAATGTGAAAACCATCGTTGCGGAAATCAATATCGCTGATATCAAGACCTACACATTCTGAAACACGAATTCCGGTTCCAAGCAGGAGAGTGATAATGGCCAAATCGCGAAGTATGGTTTTCTTATAATAACTTTTCTGATGAGAAGTTAAATTTTCACCGCAACTTTCCATATAATCCAGTAAATTAGTTATTTCTTCCTGATCAAGCCGTACAATCGGTTTTTCATGCAACTTTGGCATATCAACCAGATCCGTAACTTTGTTTTTTATCATTTGGCGTTTGTATAGATAATTATAAAGACCACGTAGAGAAGATAATTTTCTTGCAGTGCCTAAAACATTATTGGTTTGTTGTCTGTTTGTTTCCGGATCTTCATAATACTTCAAATACTCCATAAATTCTTCTATATCTGAAGGGGTAAGCTGATCTAAAACAAGACAAGAAATATCTTTTATCTTTACAGAAGATAACTCAGGATTATTCGCTTTTAGAAAATTGAAGAAAACCCGCAAATCATAAGCGTAGGACAATTTGGTCTTAGAGGAAGTCGTTGTATCTCTTGCCCGAAAATAATCAGTAATATATGGTGGCAGTTCAGATAGCAATTTCCGTAATTTGACAGTATTGTCTTTAATTAGCTGTTTGTGATAAGAAAGTTGATTATTCATAAAGAGGTCACCTCATATTTAAAAGTTGTTTTAAGTATAGCATAAAAATAGGGGAAAGACTACAACTATCGGAAATAGAACGGCATTTTTCCGATAGTTGAAATGACAATTCATGAAAAGATATCTGGGATATAAATTTATGATCGTCAGACAGAAATATAAAACACGAGGAGGATATATATGTTTTTTGAATACGATATAGAAGAAGAGCTTCTTCAAAAGAATAGGGAAATTGAAAAGTTAGAACAACAAGTTGAGCAATGCCAGGCTGAAATCAGACGTTTGCGTCATGTTTGCCGGGAATATGAAGAAGAATTGCAATCAATAAGAGAAAACAAGAACATATGATTGTAGATTTTATTTTACGATTATTTCAGTATACGATTGCTTTTACATGAAGATAAACATATTAAAAAAGCGAACTAGGAAAGGAGGTTATAAGGTGTATTTAATTGAAATAGATACAAGAAAATTTGATTTTCAAGGAATATCACATGAAGAATATCTGGAGTTTTTTGGATATAGGGGCATTAAAAAAGTAGGTAAAGGACAATATTCAGTAGAGAAATTAGGGATGTCTCTTCCGGCCGTAAAAGTGATTAAAAGTAATCTGTAGCGATAATATTCTATATGCGTAGCATGTGAAAAAGTAGAATTTGGTATTATCATATTATAATGCAGGGGGAATTGTAAAGTGAAATTAATCCTGTACAAAGAAATAAAATAAGGATAAGAGAGATCCGAGTAGGAGGGATTTCTTTTACTTGAGAAATCCTGACCTCTTACACCGCCGTGCGTACCGTTCAGTACACGGCGGTTCAATCAACTTAACAAGTAACACATTGGAGAATGTCTGCATTAGATATGGATGCGTAGTGTAATTTTATGGAGAAAGAAATTATAGAAACTTTGATGATTTTCTAAAGGCATATTTGAAATTCCTCCCAAATAAATATATTTAACAAATTGTTAATAAGAATAGTCGGTACGGCTGTTCTTTTTTCGTTAGAAAAGAGGAAAAATAAATTGGGTGGACATGAATAGTTTTATAGTGGATAGTGTGGATTAAGCATTGTGAGAGGTAGATTAGGCAAAGGTACTATGAAAAAAAATAAGTACGTGATATTTTAAAATCATCAAAAGTCATTATGCAATGTGGTGACGGAAAGGAGAACTGTAAAAATGAGAAACTTAAAAAGAAGTGGATAAGATCTTTTTCGGAAAACATAGACTTGGAATGGAACGAAAAAGCGATTAGTTTAATTAGTTTAATAGCAAAGAGAGGAAAATGAATCATGAGTGAAACAAAAGAATTCAAAAAAGGAAATGGTGAAAAGCCAGAGGAGCAGGAAACAGAAGAAGGAGAAGGAAATGTGGAAGGTTATGGATACTGTTCAACTCACAAACAGAAATGTTTAAATGATTGTGCATTTGGCGGTCCAGCAATCTCTCACATTGATTAGTAAAAAGGAGGAAGAAAATTATGAGTGAAGCAAAAGAATTCAAAAAAGGAAATGGCGAGCAGCCAGAGAATCAGGGAGCAGAAGAAGAGGGAGAAGGTAGCGTAGAAGGATATGGCTATTGCACAAGCCACAAACAGAAATGTTTGAATGACTGTGCATTTGGTGGCCCGGCAATTTCTCATATTGATTAGAAAAGGTGATCAGGATGATGGATTTTAATAAAAAAATGGCAGACAGTAAATGCAACAGAAAACTTTGGCCGGTTAAAACCGTTGCAAGTGCATGAATCAAAAATCCAAGCATCTGAATACTATCAACCATTAACAAACAAAATACATATTTTTAATTGGTCATATACGTTCCTTTAAGTGATCTGTATATGACCAATGTTTAAAGGGAGTGTTGTATATGGAATGTACATTATATTTAACTGAAAACTGCAATTTGAAATGCAGTTATTGTTATGAAGGGGACGACAAACGAAAAAAAATGCTGAGCAAACAAAATCTAGAAAAAGCACTTTCTTTTATTGTTCACAATAATCCTAAAACTGAAATAATTAATCTAACACTTTTGGGAGGAGAACCTCTTCTTAACAAGAAATCAATTTATGAATGTATGGATATTATAGAACATAAATATCCAGAAAGCAAGTCCTTATTTGAATTTCATATTACAACAAATGGAATTTTATTAGATAAGGAAATAATCGAACTTTTCAAAGAAAATAATGTGGATGTATCCATTAGCATAGATGGTGACAAGAGAACTCATAATTTAAATCGAAAGAGCAAGAATGGTCAGGATGTGTATGAGACTATTATTGAAAATATGAAATTAATGCAGGAGATGAGCCTGGAATTTTTTGTTCGTATGACCGTAACAGAAAATAATGTAGCGTTCTTATCGGAGAATCTCAACTATTTTTATAATTTGGGAATCAGGAAGTTTCATTTAGGTATTGACCACATGGGTAATTGGACAGAAGAAGGACTGAAATTATTGGATGCCCAGATGGATAAGGTGGATCAATTCTATTTGGATGTACTTTGTGGAGTGGACGGCGCTGTATTGAATTTACATGATTATAAAATAGGGACATTTATTGCAAAATCTATTCCTCAATATTGTTCTGGTGGATCCATAGGACATTTAATAATCAATAGCAGTGGAGAACTTTTTCCATGCGGCTTTGTAGTGAATGATGATGTATGGAATCTTGGAACTGTCGAAACCGGGCTAGACCGGAGTAAGTTTTTGGAATCTGCCAGAGGGCATGTGGCTCCGAAATCTGTTTGTCATGAGTGCGATATTGCTTTTACATGTAGTGGGGCAAAATGTGGTTTTTGTAATTATACAAAAACAGGGAAGTTAAATGTACATAGCGTTCAAACTTGCAAAAGAGAACGGATTCTATTCAAGCATAATCTTTTCGTATTCAAGGAAATGTATAGACGGAAAGAAAAACGACTGATGCAATATCTAAAGATTGCAAAAGAAAAGGATATAGAACTGAGTGATATTATGAAAAATATCATTTGTGAAGAAGGATGGATGAGCAGCTAGAAAAGGGTTTGATAAAACATGGATAAAGTGTATAAATATTTTTTAAAAAAGTATATCTTAGAACAAAAGATTTATTTTGCATTTGTATTAGTTACAGTTATTGCACAAAGCATTATTACTATGTGTATTCCTCTGACATATCAATATATGTTAGATGTAGTTTTTCCCAAAGGGGAAGTAAAAAAGTTTTGGATTGTGATTAGCATCATGTTTGGATGTTACATGACAGTAGTGGTATTCAATGTATTAAAAGATTTTTTTCTTGCAAGAATTGCCGAAAATATTTCAATGGATATTCGAATGGATTTAAACAGGAAACTTTCCACAATGAAATATTCTTATTATGATGACCATAGTTTAAATGAGATTGTATCGAAATATAGCAGGGAAGTAGAAACCATTAAAGAGAATTGTGGTTATATGTTAGTAAAAACGCTAAGCAATGGCATTACATTTTTTATGGCGACAATTATGATCATAAAAATAGAATGGAGAATAATGGTAGTGACAGCAATTTTGCTGATGTTATACCTACTTAATAATAGATTCTGGGGTGCTCGTGTAAAAAGACTGGCAGAGCGAAGTATGGAGAAAAATGAAGAAGCCATAGGTGCTTTAAGTGAAAACTATAAAAATGTTTTGATTACAAAACTTTATGCAGCATATGACGTAGTTAGTGAGAAGTTTGAACGTATCTATATGAAACAGTATAAAGCACAAATGGCATTGGAATTGACTTATTCGATAAATATCAATTCGGGAGGACTTTTAAACTATCTTTTATCTTTGGCGATTTGGGTTATTGGTGGAATAGGAGTATTTGCGGGAAATTTGACAATAGGAACCGTAACTGCTCTCATCAATTATCAAAGTATGTTGGTATCTCCTCTTACTTTTTTTGCAGAATTTAATAATAGTTATCAGGGTACTATGATTGCAATGAAACGTCTTTTACAAGTGCTTTTATACGAAGAAGAAACAGAAGAGGGCGAGCAGTTAGAAGAAACAATTAAAAAAATAGAGTTTTCTAATACAGCGTTTAAATATTTAAAGTCGGACGAAATCATAAAAGATGTAAATATTAAGTTGGAAAAAGGGAATATCTATGGGTTTATTGGAGGTAGTGGATGTGGAAAATCCACAGTAGTCAAACTGCTCTTAGGTTTATACATGCCGGCAGATGGAACAATTTATATTAATGATAAGGCAGTTCAAGGAATTTCTCTTGCCAGTTTAAGAAGTAGGATTGGATTTGTAGCTCAAGATTCTCTATTTTATCAAGGTACTATAATGGAAAATTTGAGAATGGGGAAGGAAGTTGAAAAATCAAAGGTGATTGAATTAAGTAAATTGTTGGATGTTTATAGTGATGTAATGAAGTTACCAGAAAAGTGGGAGACTCAGTTGAATTCTGGGACGAGTAATTTATCTGGTGGTCAGAAGAAAAGGCTAGATGTGCTTAGAGCACTATTGAGGGAATCGGATGTGCTTATATTTGATGAAAGTACAGCTTCAATTGACCTAGAGAGAAGAAAAAGGTTGTTTGATATTCTTCAGAAGGAAAAGCATGACAAAATTATTGTATGTATCACTCATAATATCGAGGAATGTTCACAGTTTGATTACATTTTTGGTGTGAAAGATAAATCAGTTTACCGCGTTGAGAGAGATAATTTGGCAAGTGCCTATTAAAGAAGGGAGATTAATATGTTAAAAGTGAATAATTTATGTCAAAGTTATAAAAATGGAAGTGAGGTTTATAAAACCTTAAAAAATGTATCATTTGAAATAAAAGAAGGCGAGTTTGTAGCCGTTATGGGACCATCGGGAAGTGGAAAGTCCACACTTCTGAACTGCATTTCATCCTTCATTCCGTACGATAACGGAGAAATTGATTTGAATGGTACGAAAATGTCACAACTTAGTGAAAGAGAAATTGCTGACATTAGGAATAGGAAGTTAGGATTTGTTTTTCAGGATTTCATGTTGTTGGATGGTCTCACGGTTTTTGAAAATGTCTGTGTACCAAAAGTAATCCATGAAGCTCCATATAAACCAATGGAAGCAAAGGCAAAAAAATTACTGCAGATGTTTGACATTGATAAAATTGCAAAAAAATATCCGGCTGAGATTTCAGGCGGTCAAAGACAAAGGACTGCAGTGGCAAGAGCCCTGATGAACGATCCACTTATCATTTTGGCTGATGAACCTACAGGCAATCTGGACAGTCGTTCTAGTGAAGCTGTAATCAAGGCATTCATTGAAGCAAAAAAGCAGTTAAAGGCTACAATATTCATGGTTACTCATGACAGTATTTCAGCTAGTTATTGTGATCGTGTTATTGTAATGAAAGATGGTAAAATCCACAAGGAAATGGTAAACGAAGGAAACCGGAAAGTATTTTTGGATCAACTGTTAAATATTTTTAAGGATTTGAATGGTGGTGATGGAAATGAAACTAACTAATCTTTTGAATAAATTGCGAAGAGTAAATAGCAGGCAGTATAAGCAATTTTGGTTATGTGTGGCATTTGCTAATTTGTTAGTAGCGTCTTTCTTTGGAGTATTGTTCAGTGATTTCATACAGAAAGCATTACCGGAAGGTGGCGATTCAAGAAAACAAATCTACTTAATTTTTGGAATTGCAGTTATAGGATGCTTTATCTTTGTGCTATACGCAATGGGACTATTTCTAAGATATAAAAGTAAAGAAATAGGAATATTTTTAGCATTGGGAACGGAAAAAAAGCGATTATCAGGTGCACTATTAAAAGAGATATTTTCTCTTGGGTTAAGTGCTACAGTAGTAGGAATTATAGTAGGCAATTTATTGGCATTGGGAATTGGGAAGATTATAGAGATGATAAATATTGCTCCATATCTGTCCTCTTTTATGGTATCGGTGCAGGGAATGCTGTATGCAGCAGTGTTTGCTATTCTTGTTTTCGTATGCATCCTGATAATGACGTTGGCTTTTATGAAACGTTCGAACGTAATGGAAATCATCAATGAACAGAGAAAATGTGAGCCGATCAAGAAACAGGTAACGGGAAAATACTTGGTATCAGGTATCACTCTATCGATTGCTGGTATTTTTTTAGCATATGTATTACCTACATTATGGGCAAACATCTTTAAACAATACTTGAGTGGGCTGTTTAGTCTTTTTTATAGTTTGTGTATCATTGGAATTTACCGTATTTTAGTATATTCCATTGTAGTACACAAACGTGGACGAAACCCACAAAAATATTATAAGAATATCATCTCTTACGGAATGCTGAAATTTCAGGGGATTTCCATGGTGAGAAATATGAGTCTTATTGTATTACTTATTATAGGAGCATTGTTTGCAGCGTTTTATTTACCGAGTAACATGATGGAAGGCAATAATTTTGCAGATAAAAATCCGGTAGATGTTTCTTACCGTATTCCTGAAGCCGTATCTGGTTTGTCTCAAGAAGAGGTTTTAAATCTGGCAGATGATTTTAATGTAAAGATTGAGCATTATCGTGAAATTGATTTTATTGAACTGCTGTCGAGTGGTATTAATCGTGACAATGTGGATGACAATGGAAGAATTATTGAGCAGTACGAAAAACAGGCGTATTATCGACAGTTTGTTAGCGATAAAGAGTTAAATAATGCAATGGGAACGAATCTGACAGTAAAAGATGGAACGTATAAGATGATACGTTCAGAGGATATGGATGAATCTGTGTTTTTTGCATTTGATGATTTGGATTATGTAAAAAACCAGGATTCCGGTCTTGATAAAAAACTTCGCTATGATGGAACAGTTGAATTTAACGAATTGATAGTTGAAAATGGTTGGGATACGTTTGCGAGATATGTGATAAGTGAAAAAGATTATCAGGAATTAAAGACAGGAATTTCTCCAGATCATACTATTAGGCAGGTTCTTTTTAATGTCACAAATGTGGAGGAATCTTATGACTTTTCAAAACAGTTGTTTAAAGAATATTGTAATAATGCAAGTGACAGTATGAAAGTGCTATTATTTTATGACTCATTTATGGAACAACAAGCAATGGAAGAAGGTGAGGAATATTATGATGGGGAGCGTATCGAACTGCAGCCAGAACATCCGGAAATTGATTTGAATTGGAAGTATGAGCCATATTTTAAGGTACTTTTCCAAAAGAATATGCTTCTACAATATGCTATTCAATTTCTTCTATTCGCATTTGTCTCTATTGTAATGCTGGCCTCCATCGGAATTATTGCATTTACAAGAAGCCAAACTATCGGTTTGAGTAATAAGCAGGTGTATGATGATATCCGCAAATTAGGAGCAGATAACAGCTATATTTTACGATGTGTTAAAGGGCAACTTAGTAAAGTATATGTGTTACCAACGATTATTGGAGTTGGAATCATTTATTTGTACCAGTGTATGACATATTTGCAAAATGATGGTGTATTTCATCTATATGAAGGAAAGGCAGCATTATTAGATTTAGGTCTATGTTTTATTGTTGGTGTTTATCAATACATTGGTTATCGAATTTCTTTAAGAGAGATAAAACGTATTATCGGTATACAGTAATCAAAAGGCCATCAGATGGGATATCCATTTCTAATGGCCTTTCGTAAATCAATATATATACGGTTATGTAATGAAAGAGATAAACCACTTATCAGCTATGTTCAGAATATAAACGGTAATATGTTCTGTATAGGTGTGGAAAGGGAGAGATAAATATGTATAGTTTAACGTTGGAAATAAATCAAAAATGTAATTTGAAATGCAAATATTGTTATTTGGGAGAAAAGAATGGTGCAAAAATGGAAATGGGTACAGCCAAAAAAGCGATTGATATGGCATTTCAAAAGGTAAAAATGCATAAAGATTGTCAACTCTGGATTGACTTTGTTGGTGGAGAAGCTTTTTTGGATTTTAAAATGTTAAAAAAATTGGTCGAATATGTAGAAAAGAAAAATGTTGCGGAAAGAAACAAGTTATTATTCTCCATTACAACAAATGCTACTATTTTTAATGACGAAATTTTAAACTTTTTGGTTAATAAGAATTTCGCTTTGAAAGTAAGCATTGATGGAAATAAGGAAGTCAATGATCGTAACCGGGTTTCTACTGCCGGATACAGTGTACATGACAAAATATTAGAAAATTTAAGATATACTCAGATGTTTGAAGAGAGAACAGGAAGATATGTACAGGTAACAAATGTAATTACACAAAATAATTATAAAGATTACTTTGAAACACTGTTTTATCTAACAAAAGTTCTTGGGTTTAAAATGATAGATACAGCAATTGATTTAACCGTATCTTGGACAGAAAAACAAATACAGACCTTGGAACAAGAAATCAAAAAATCTTTCGAATATTTCATTGAGCAGGCTAAAGCCCAGAACGGATTTTATTGGGAGTTTGCAGAGAAAGTAATAAAATTCAGGGAGCCGGCAAGAGATATAGGTAAAGAGAAATTTTATTGTTGCGGTGCAGGGATTATTTCTGCCTATGTAAGAACCGACGGAAGTATTTTCGCTTGTCCTGGAAATTTGGATGCGGAGGTATGCTTAGGGAGTTTGCAAGAGGGGTTCCAAAGAAAAAAAATACAGGAATTAAAAAACTTTAACAGTATCCAAAATAAAGAATGTAAGAAATGCGAAATTGCAGCATACTGCGTAGAAAGTTCCTGTATTATGCAGAATATCGCTGTTACAGGAGATAAAAATAAACCAGCCCCTATTTTCTGCAGATTACGGAAGCTTATGTTTGAGATTTATCAGGAGCACAAAGCAATTATTAAATGTATAAAAATGTAAGGGGGAGGTATATTGTATGATCACATTAGATGATTTAATAGTAAAAGAAGGAAATGGTAAAGTAGTTCTTTTGAATGCCAAAAATGGACATTGGGTAAGGATGAGAAAAGACAAATATGATATGTTTTGTTGCAGTGAAAAAAATCGCAAAGTATTTGAAGAATTGGTGGAGAAGAAATTTGGTCTGTTAGGAGAAGAAAAAGGCCAGACGAGAAAAAGTGTTTATTTTGCAGTGACAGGGCGTTGTAATTTACAATGTGAGTTTTGCACCATGAATTCAGGACCATACGTGAGTACAAAGAATGATTTGAATATAGATGAGATTAGAAACGTGCTGATACCTGAGTTGTTGAAGGTTGGTCCGCGCAAGACAGTGATTACAGGTGGGGAACCACTGATGAGAAAGGATATACTGGAAATATTGGATGCATTTTGTCATTCTTTTGAAAAGCAACGAATAGTTTTGCAAACCAATGGGCTTTTATTAAATGCAGACTGGGTAAAAAAACTTGCTGACAAAATCGGAGTTTTAGAGATTAGTATAGAAAATATTTTTGATGATCTAAAGCTTCAGAAAAAAATGGAAAGCGTATTTGAAGCAGCTAATGAAGCAGATGTATTATTATCGTTGTCTTTTGTTGTCGATCAAAATAGTGAAAAGCATTTAGAGGAGGCTATTGAGATTTGTCACAAATATCATGCTATTCTAACTACTAGAATTATTACCTTAGTAGGACGAGCAAAAGAAAATAATGCGGGCGATAAGTTGCTTGAAGAAGATAATGCATTAAAAATTCAGTTAAAGATGGTACGTTATCTGTTAGAAAAGGAATATTTTGATGAAGGATTAACTGCCAATTATTCTGGAGATATTCAGCCTCAGAGAAGCTGTGGTGCTTTTGGTAATGTAATTGCCATACATCCTGATGGAACCACTTTCATGTGTGCAAACTTTAAAGACAAGCAGTTTTCTATGGGAAATGTGAGAGAAAACTCAATGGAAGAATTATGTGAGGATTTACTGAAAAAAACAGAAGATCCTAAATTGGAAAAAAAGTTTTGTGTGGACAAAATATTGATGTGTGAAAACTGTTGGGCAAAATATTTTTGCTCAGGTCCTTGTGCAGCTGAGGTTGCTGAAAACGGAGGAATTCCAGAATTGGTAGACAGTAAATGCTTGTCAAGAAAAGCATTGTTAAATTATTGTATGTTTTACTATGAACAGAAAAAAAGTAAAAAAGAGAATTTGCAGTTTTTAGCACAATACTTAGAAGAAATACTTCGAGGGGTAAGAACCGTATAAAATAATTATTTAATATAAGAGGTGTAAAATTGAAAGAATACAAAATAAGCATCGTTGGTGTGACAGATTTTATTATTATTTCTCCTGATGTTTTAGGCTTGCTTTTGCAGCAAATTAGAGAGTCTTTTGAGAGACAAATGGATATACCGGCAGAGTCTATTATGCCGGTAGGATATACGAAATATCTTGAAGCAGTATTGAATGGCAATCGAGATAAAAAATTGTTCCATTTTAAGCAAATTTCAGAAAAAGAATTAAAAAAAGAGCATATCTACAGGATATTGGAACATCAGATGAAAAATCTAAAAATCGAAAAAGATGAATGCTTTGAAAAATTTGAACTTTTGGCGGAAAATTCTGAAACTCAATATGCATACAGTATGGAGTCAAAGAAAGACTTTTTTTATATCTGCCAAGATGCAGAGAGTAGATTTACCTATGTGTTTCCAGACGGACGCCAGGAAAGGATAACACTTAGTTGCCGGAAATAATATAAGTAGGGAATGTTAATTAAATAGGAATGCGGAAATAAGGATATATCTATTAAAAGTATGACATATCCTTATTTTTATGTCTGATTGAGCAATGTAAAAGGTCGATTAAACAAGGACAGTTGTCTTTAGGAAGATTTTTGATAAAATGAATATGATTTTATAATAAAGAGGTGTGGGAGAAAATGATAAGAAGAACAGCAGAAGAAATGGCATTTTTTTTTGTCAAGAGAGGGGTAATCGAAAAAGAAGATAAAGATGTATATATTTATGGATCAGAGTTACTGATTTCGGAGATTATTTGTACATTATTGGTTATAGGCATCAGCTTATGTACAGGGGAATTTATAGAAACACTTATTTATCTATTTTCATATATGTCAATTCGTGTTTATGCAGGCGGATATCACGCATCGTCTTACTCAAATTGTATTACTATATTTAATTTATGTTATGTAGGAGTAATGTATGTTATGAAAATAATTCAATTGCTCGGACTTCTAAAAATTTTAGAGCTTATAACATTTGGTGCAATTATGATAATTTGGAAATTAGCACCAGTAGAAGATTTGCGTAAGCCATTAGATGAAGAAGAAAGATATATATATAGAAAAAAAGCACGAAAAAAAGTTTTATTATTATTTTTATTTGCTATAATAGTAACCAGAATATTTCCTACATTAAAAGATAAAGTATATTATGGATTGATTGCGATTTGTGAGATTGCATTGCTACTTTTAGTGGGATATATAAAAAATAGAAGATTAATTTACTAAGACTTCCCATACCCCAAATGGGACTTGTTCCTTGAAAATTCAATATTTC
>OGXU01000032.1_pt1 | contig 77532 bp, 61 predicted proteins | sample 1576381 | NCBI WGS metagenome assembly OGXU01 (sample SAMEA3541544, study PRJEB24748) | human gut metagenome | biome: human gut; feature: human-associated habitat; material: faeces | place: China | collected 2012 | reverse complement strand
TGTATCATAGAAGGACCTTACTTAGGTTATTTTACAGAAAAAGTTTCATAGGCTCACTAAAAATGGAGAATACGTTCTAACAAACTTTCTCATAAAAACACCTCACTCCACCAATATTATCAATCATTCTTTAATTCGGTACTGATAGGCTGGTATCTCCTTAATTCCATCATCAAGGATTTTATTCCCCAAATATTGAAAGCTACCATCATCAGCAAACTTTACTGTAAGTTCATGGGTTATGACTGCATCATCACAAATGACCATATCACACACCGCATCCACCGTTAATGTCACTGTTCCATCCTCATTTTCTTTGATATCAATAACCTCCGGCAACGAAGTTCCAAAAAAAGTTGGTGCATAGTTAAGGCAGCCTAGTCGTACCCATACATAAGTCTGATTTTTTTCATCAAATACCGCATATTCCTGAATTTGCTCTGCTGTTACCGGAAGATATTCCATGATCAAACTCTCAAATTCTTCTTTTGGTATTCCATTTGGATAATCCTCGGCATCAAACGCTTTCTGATGTTTCATGGCATACAGATATTCATATATTCCATTATAGTCCAGTTTTTCCATATGGTCGGTATCCCAATTCGAGCATAAAAGATTATTTCCCTGATACCCCAGACCTTGTACGCATTTTTCTGACATTTCCCTTTGTTCCTTAGTCAATGGTTTTATTCTTACCAAACAACTTCCATCAACAATCTCCGTAACTTCCGGTGGTTCTGGAACACATAATTCATAACAAAACCATCCTTTATCCGTATATTTCCACTCTTTTATTCTGGTATAGGAAATATAGGACAGTCCAGGAGCATCTTTCATATTCCATGTAGCACTTGCACCCATTAGATACATATTTTCCCCATCAAAAATAAATTTATCTCTCCCAATACCACCATCGGAATGAAGTTCGTAAACTACTACTGATCCACTTTTTCCTTTCAGACACTCCTTAAGAAAATTATCAACTTTTTCGTAATTTTCCATATTTGAATACGTTTCCATTGCTGTAACCGGATATCCTTTTTCTTTTATCCTGTCCTGCATCTCATGAATCGTTTCGTCATTTAGAACAACATTGGAGGCATCTCCCTTATCTGCACGATGATAAATATCAGAAATAAGCCCCATCACTTTTTTACAGTCACTCTCAGCTTCTTCCCTTTCCTGCTCATCTACTGGAAGGTCATAGCCCTTTTCCCACTGTTCTGCGGCTTCTTGCTTCTCACTCTTTGCCTCTTCCGCAGAAGCAACTTCTTCTTTACCTTCTGCAAATTGTCTATCTGATGCCACATCATGCTTTTCGCAAGCACACAATAAGCAACCAATCAGCAGTATCATAATTAACAAACTACATTTTTTCATGAACATCATCCTTTCGTTTAGGGCACATCATGGATATGTCCTTGCTATTGGTGGCAAATCCAATTCCTTTTGTTCAATAGAATTGGATAGATACCTGAAAGTTCCATCCTCAAATGGCTGGACTACTATTTGATTCGTAAACGCACAATCTGAATTATAATCCGCCCATACTCCGTCTACGATCAGTGTAATCGTCCCATCAGAGTTTTCTGTATAATCAATAACTTCTCCAAATGGTGGATATGGACTGGCATAAATCATTTCATATTCGTAACTGTTGCTTCCCTCATCATATCCACAATGCTCTCTTAGCTGTTCTACGGACACTGGGAAATAGGTGGTCATAATCTTCTCATATTCTTCTGCCGGAATTCTCCAGTCTTGCGTTTTCAAATTTTCGCCCGTATAAATACGATAGATATCTTCAAACATGCAGGGCATCAATATGTCTTCCACATTGCTGCTATCCCAGTTTACAACAAGCATATTATAATTCACATAGCTTAATCCTGATATGTACTTTTTCGTAAGTTCTCTGCATTTATCTGAAAGTGGTTTTATTCTCCAATACTCCCGTAAACCTGCATGAGCCATTACTTCTTCATACGCATAGATAAAATAACCCTTTTCTGTCAGTTTGATCTCCGCCACATCACTAACGGAAGTACCCTGTATCTCCGGCACCCCACCTTCTTTCCATCGCACTCCTATGTAATAAGTCTGCAATTTATTTTTACGATAGATAAAAGTTACTGCACCCAACAACCCATCTCTATGTACATCAAATACTGTTACCATTGAATCATGACCATCCAAATATTCAGCATAGAATGTCTCTATTTTTTCATAATTCTGCATATTGGTATCTTCTTCTACACTCACCAATCCTTTACTGCCCAAGTGTTCTACAACAACTTTTCGCTGTTCGCTAGTGAAGTCACTAATACCAGAAGAATAGTTTGGTGCATCTGAAATTACTATATCCACATATATTTCACTGACTGATTCGGCTGCTGATAATACCATACTTTGTAATTCTTTCTTTTCCTCATCTGTAACTAAGCACTCCTCAGATTGAGGCACGAACCAATATACAGACTCCATAGAAGATTCCGTATCTGTTTCCTCTACCGATACCTCTTCGCTGTTCTCGATTTCTACAGGAGGTTCCCATACTTCCTCTGCTACACTTTGAGGTTTCTCCGTTTTCAATTTTTCCCAACAGACCGTACCAACTATAACAACAAACAAGAATATCAAAATTGGAAATTCGCACTTTCTAAACATCCATTTCACATCTTCCATCATTTACCTCCATATATTTCATCCCATTCCTTCGCTGTCAGGCGAGGTGTATGCCATGTTTCCTCACAATTATCCTCGGATGGTATAATTCGGTTAGACACATACTGTACTCCTCCATTCTCTAAAGGACGAACTACAACCTCGTGGGCAAATACTTTGGAATTATCCGCATAAGGGAACACCACGTTGGCTGTCAATGTAAGTGTTCCATCGCTGTTTTCTGTAAATCCAACTACCTCTGAATATGGGTATTCCGGATACTCTACTTCCTCAAATCCTCTCGGTTTATATTCATAGGTTTCATCCTCTGCATAATAGATAGTTTTGGACTGTAATGTTTCACTATCGATATTGAAATATGCCATGATAACGCTTTCAAAGTCATCCTTGGGAATTCGATAAACAGCACCAACTCCTAAATTATCATCTGCAACATAAGGGGTGTATGTCCCATTTACTTTTGGATAAAGAAGATCATACATATCATAGAAATTCAAATCCCCAAAATCATCCTCACTCCAATCTACAATGAACATATTATTCTGTTCAAAGCCGATTGGAAGAAGATACTTCCGACTCAACTCTCTGTATGTTTCATCCAAAGGCTGTACCCGTAATGCGGTATGCTCCTCCGCTCCGCTCAATGTCAGTACATATAATTCTTCCGAAAACCAAACTCCTGAAAACATAAGATAACCGTCTTCTGTATAATTCCAATACTCCGCCTGATAACTTCCTGTCACCTCTCGTTTCATGTTTCCGTTTTCGTACTTATAATAGCTTCTGACCACATCCACATTTCCGTCTTTTGTTTCCAAATCATATTTTACAAATCCGCCCAAGTAACTGACCTCAATAATTGTTATTTCAGCCTCTTCCTGCGTATCCACCATTTCACAGAACCGTTCTACCTGCTCTGCCTCAGTCATATCAATCTGATTTCTGCTGTCAACAGCCGGATACCCATTTTCTCCAAACTGATTTACAATAATACGAACCGTTTCTAAATCTGCTATTTTATTCTCCTCTGAAGCTTTTTTATACAGCTGCGAACATATTTCTATAATCTCATCTTCATTGTCCTTCACATTTTGTTGTTGATCTTGTACTGCAATTTCACTTTCTACTACTTGCTCATCTTCCAAATGTGTATCACTACACCCAGAAACGCTAAGCAACATCATAATACTAATTGCTATGAAACCAATCCTCCAATACTGCACTGTCCTTTTTAACGACATAGCCGCTTCCTCCTCTTCCTTTTACATCTTCAACCATGCTGATAATCAATATAGGATGTTCCACTGTTTCCTCCGTCGAATAGATAGCAAACCATCCCAGTTCCGTACCTGAAGTATCATCCTTCGATGCCTTAATCTCTGCGGTACCAGTTTTTCCTGCCAAAACAACATCATCACGATGAGCTGCATATCCGGTTCCATGAGAATCATTCACAACTTTTTTTGTGCCTTCTAATACTTGGTTTGCTGTTTCCTTAGAAAATGCTCTCGGCATCCAAAACGTAACAGTCGCTTCAGCCTGATATACCAGATAAGGTTTTATAATATTTCCCTCATTACAGAAAGCAGAATAGATACATGCCATATGTAAAGGATTTACCAAAACCTGTCCTTGTCCATAACCACTGTCTGCTAATTGTATTTCCGTTTCAATGTTTTCTGTATTAGAGTATTGTGATTTTGCCATCTTAATATCAAATGGAATCTCTTCATTAAATCCCAGTTCCGTCAATGAGCTTTCCATCTCTTCTGTACCAATTTTTAATGCAGCTTTTGCAAAATAAATATTATCTGAATAAATTAATGCATTCTCTAAAATGACAGGTTCATATGTATGAAGTGTAGTCACACAATAAGAACCCCATGAAGAATCTTTTTGCCAACTTAACCCTTCATTTCCATAGTCCTCCATCGGATCAATTGCTTCTGATTCCAACCCAATTGCTGCAATTATCGGTTTGAAAGTCGATCCAGGACACCATACCTGTCGAAAGCGATTATACATCGGCTTATTCTCGTCCTCGTTCAGTGCAGTCCACTGTTCATTAGATAACCCCATGATGAAATCATTATTATCATAGGACGGTGTACTGACCAAAGCCAAAACTTCTCCTGTATACGGGTTCATCGCTACAGAACAACTTTTATCTTCTTTAAACTGCTCATATAATGACCTCTGAAGTTCAGCATCTATAGTTAGTTGTATGTCCTTTCCATCCTGTACAAATATGCTCGCAAGTTCCGCTTTCTTGTTCCCATCAGAATCTACAATATAAATGTCGCAGCCGTTTTGTCCTTTCAGTTCTTTTTCAAATAAACCTTCCATTCCGCTTTTACCCATTACGCTATTGGCTGTATATCCCTCTCCCGCATGGTTCTCTAAATCTTCTGCGGTAACACTCTGTACATAACCTACTAAATGCGCAGCTGCCTCACCTAATGGATACTCTCGCACCTCAGTGTCAGATATCATCACTCCCGGAATTTCAAGCAATTTTTTTTGTCTTTCATTCTCTTTCAACACCTCTTCATCCGGCTCGATTTTCATTAACTCAATTTCTGCCACTTTAGGAATCGTTTTAATTGGTACAAAGGAATCTTCTTTTACCCACTTTGCAGACAGTTTCTTTTCAATCACTTCTGGTTCAATTTCCAACAACTCTGCTATTTGCTGAATAGATTCATCTCTATCTTCCAATTTTCCCGGTACAATTCCAACCGAAGATGCAACGCCTTTTCCGGCAAGAACCCGCCCATTTCTATCCAAAATATCCCCTCGATTTGCCTGCGTGGTAGAAATCTTTACCTTGTCTGTTGAACCTAATTCCGGAAAGATCAGTGAATCGTCCCATACCAACTCATATCCATCTTCGTCCTTCTGAAAAATTGCCTCATTTTCAAAACTGATATTGCCTGCTACCGTATCAAAAGAAGTTTGATAAGTTACTGCTTTTCGTTCCTCATCATATGCTGTAACTTCAATCTCCATATTGTCCACTTCAATACCTTCATAAATAGCCGAATTTCGCTTTACAAAATCATCCTGACTTATATTTCTTGATGCTTCAATATTTAACATCGCATACATTTCTTCATACTCCTGCTTTGGAATATGATTCATATATTCAACTAAAAGTTCTTCTGGAGAAACCAATGTATTTTGCTTTCTATACAAAATGCCAATACATACAATAGCTCCAATAAACGTTATTCCCAACACAAATACCGTCAAACAAATTGTCGTTCTTTGTTTCTTTTTCCTTCTTACTCTACGCTTCACCTTTGTCTAACCTCCGTTCTTTACAAAATATATTTCCTACTCGCCTTTAATATTACACTTGTAAGATTTTAAACTAAAAAAATTTCTCTCGTGTTAAATATTACACCCGTAATATTTTTGTGTCAAGCTAATATAATTTATGCTGGCAAAACACATGCATTTCCATGCTCTGCCAGCAAAACTATTTCTATTCCGTTACTACAAACTCCATCACTGCGAATTCTTTATCTGTCATATTATTCAACTTGGCAACTACCCGATTTGACAATTCTACCATTTCACCATCATCCAAATGCTTAATCGCTTTTTTAATATCACTTATAACCTTTGTCCTGCTCTTACACTCAAAAATGCAGATTAAATTGACTTCTTCTACTGTAAATTTATCATTCATCGCTTATATATCCCTCTGATTTTTCTTTGTATTTTCCTGTACTTCATGTTCCTGTCCAGAACCAGCTATCTGTGCTTTTTTCTCAGCCAATCGAGCTTTTAAGGAAACTTTTACCGCAGGTTGTTCCTGTTCCTTTTTGTTTGCTTCCCTCTGTGCTTTCTCTGCACCATTATTCAGCACATTGTCAATCATGTTATAATTTTGTTCTTCCATTTCTTCAATCTTGGCAAGAGGCTTGTATTCAGCCAATTTTTCCAGCAATACTTTTGCCCTTTGCATTTCGTCTGGCAAAGCTCCCTCGGAAATAACCTCGTTCAACCAGTCTGTAATAGGCTCCGTATTCCCTTGAACTATCATCTCGGAAATCTCTGACACGCTCTCCGTCATATTTGGGTTGTTGTTGCGGTAGGAATAAATATCATAATCATGGCTGAAACGGTCAATTTCCACAGCAAGCTGTTCTGCAGGTGTCAAATCCGGCATACGTTTCTCCCATACCTTTGCTTCCATATCTTCAGACATGACACCATCTATCTCCATTTCAGGCAGCTTTGCTACAAGCTCTGCAATGACTTCCATAGCCTTCGGTTCACCGGTTATACTTGGGATATGTTCTAATATCTCAAGATCAATCCGGTTACCCGATAACAGGTCAACTTCGTCATCCATATAGTTTTCTTCTCCCGGTCTGTGAACATTGATGCCGATTGCAGGAATGCCATGCATTCGTTCTGGCGGTATCTGTTTCCAGATAGCGATTGCCTCCTCTACTGTGGGAATATTCTCATAAAATTCTCCCAAATTATGAAATTCTCCACACTCGGATACCATCAATGTTACTTCAACCTCTTCTTTCTTCATTTCGCCCTGTGTATGCATCTGTTGTGTCAGCTCCTGCTCCCTTTCCTGCCGGATGCTCTCCAGATACTTCTCAGCCTGTGGCAGATACGTTTCCAGTGTCCCGGTACGTTGGGCAGTAATCGGATTGATGTCAACCTTTACCTCACCGATATGTAACCCGTCCTCATTAAACGCATTGAATAAGTCATCCTCTCTCTCATTCGTAGAAAGTTCCACTACCACATCAAGATCAGAGCTGTCCTTCTCCAAACCTCTACACCTGCTTCCTACAACAACAGCATCAATGATTGTGGCATCAATATCATACTCATCAATCTTTGCCTGTACATGGCATTTTATCGTTTCTTCTATTTCTGCCGGATTCATTTCACTAATGTCATGGAACATTTCATTGGTCTTTGCCCTGAAATCTGCTATGATGCTGCTCTCTTGATTTTTTGGTACAACTTCATTGGCTTCCTCAACCTTTTCCATCAATCCATCATAATCAATCGGTATCAGCTCATCCTTTTCCTTAATACTCCCTTTCGCTCCGTTATGGTCTGGAGCGGATTTCAAATCATCTATGATGTCTGTCAGTGCCTCCCTAATTGTCACATCCGGATTGTCATAAACTCCACCGTCAATCTCCTTATAATCAGCTCCCATAATGGAATAATCATAGCCTCCATCCACCTCTTGGATACTGATATAGCGGTCTGCAATCTGAAAGGCAAGCTCGGTTTCTTCCCCAATCTCCAAGGATTTCTTCATATCTGCAAGCACCTGTTCCTTTTCATCACCAAGGTCAATGATTTCATCCCCATCTTCCAACGTGTTGTCCGAAGTCTCCAGCTCCTGTTTCTCCGGCTCTGACTTCTGGACATCCTGTCCAGAGGTGTCAATCTCCGCTTCCTGCTCTTTTACTCCCTCCAAAGTCTGCATAAAATCAGAAAGTCCGGTAAATCCAAAGGAATCCACAAAATGAGCACTGTTTTTCCCATTCTGATGCAGGACCACAATATCACTGACAGACAGGGAATGCCCTCTGTAATCTTCCGGGTGGTCTATATTGAATTTCTCATAGATTGCTTCCAGCATTTCGCCCTCTGTCTGCTCTTGCAGTTCAGACAGATTTCCTACATAAATCAGTTCATAATTTTCTGGCTTGATAGCATCAAAATTGTCCTTTGTAATACCCATACGCTTTAAAGACTCTGTGCCCTCAAACCGCAAATGATCTAATTCCGGATTATGCTTCAACTGATAAATGCCGTACTTGTCAGAACTGCCGTACAAAAGCTTTGCTTCTTTATTTATTTCATTGTCCGAAAGTTCAGCCTGCATAGAACGAAGTTTTCTTTCATTTTCCCAATCACCTTTTTCAATGCCAAAAATTCCTTCATGCTCCGTAATCTGTTTTCTATCTTCTACCGTGGTTTCCGAACCATCATTGTGTAACAGATACACGGGCAAATCATGGTCAAACAATTCCAATGCTTTCTCCTGCGTCAGTGGCAGCATTTCATTCCATGTATAACCGTACTCACGCATTTCAGACAAACCAATCATCGGGTCTGGAAGTGCATCAATCTCTGCCTGTGCATCTATGATAGTCAGACCCACATCCTGCTGTGCATATTCAATCTGATACGCCAGCTTTTCTGCAAGCTCCCTCGTCTTGTCCATATCATCAAGCTTATAAGCGTAATTCACAATCAGGTTTCGCTCATCTGATGTAAATATGTTTTTCTTCGCTTCCAACTGATTGATAAGCTGCTCTGCCTGTTCCATAACCGAATGATTACTGTCAATCTGCTCTGCAATTTTTGCTTTCACATCAATAATCTCATCTGTATCAAGATTGTAACGAACATCAAGATGATACTCCTCAAATTCTCTTGATTTCTCATTGCCAAGCTCTGTTGTCCATGCACCTTTACTTTCCAAGTATGCCTGTATACTGAGTTTATCATCCTCACTCATGTTAGAAAGAGCAGCTACAAGCTCCTGAGTATCCATTCCACGGACATTTACAAGGCTGAACTCCGTCAAATCCTCATTCTGTATCAACAGGATACACTCTTTACTCTGTTCCTGCTCCATCTCACGATTAAGCTGCAACTCCCTTAACACTCCCTCAATTCCTGTAATAAGCTCTGATGATGTCTTTCGTATGATGTCCAGCGAAGATTTCAGTTCCTTCATATCCTTGCCACTGCTCCACCCTACAATATAACCAAAGGAATAATCCGAGGTATCTATGCCAAAATGCTGGCATACCGTATAGGCAACACTTTCTGCTTCTACTTCTTTTGTATTTCTGTCCTTTGCAGGTGCCTCCATCAAATCATCCCGATTGATTTCCTTATTATGCAGCATGGAATGAGCTACCTCATGCACCATTGTCTTTAAAGTCTGGCTCTCGCTCATATTCTCCTGCACTGCAATACGCTTTTCCTCTGTATGGAAATATCCTTTGGAATCGCCGGGAATATCCTCAAATCCAATGGGAACCGGGGCAACATTCATAAGTGCCTGCACAAAGTCCTCATATCCCTCCACCGTAGATAAAAGCTCCTGTGCTTCCAATTCCGGAATTGGCTTTCCGTCTGTCTGCGATACATCAAATACAGACACAGCACGAAACGCCGGAATCGTGACCTCTACCTGCTCCTTTTGAGGCATACCGTTTTCATCAAACATCATTTCTCCTGTGACAGGGTCTAATTTATCCCGTTCCTCTTTAATTTTGTAAGGTGCAGGGGCAAGAATACGGATTGCCTTTTCTCCTTTGTTAACGTGTCTTTCAAAATTCTTCTGCCATGCCTTATATCCGGCTACAAGTGTTGCTTCCGGCTTTTGCATGGCGATAAGTAAAGTGTTGTTAAAGCTGTAATTATGAAATTTTGACATGGTGGAAAGATAAGTCTTGTACTTTTCACTCTCAAAAAGTTCCTTTAATCCTTCCTCCAGCTTGTCTGTAATTTCCTGTACTTTTTGTTTTTCTGTTCTTTCGTCTGCCATAATTTTTCTCCTTTTCAAACGCAAAAATACCGCCCTGCAAATTCACAAGACGGTATCCCAAAATAAAAAAGGTGTATGGACTTGATTTCTCTTTTTCCATACACCTTTCCGGTTACTATTAAATTGTTACCAAAAAATTGATATTAAAGTAATCGCAATAACTGAATAAGTTCATGTGGCTCTGCTACATCTGATATTGTCTGTCTTGTATCAAAACGCTTAAAACCATAGTTTTCATAAAAAGAAAGCAGTTTTTCCTTGTTATCTGCTTCCACAAATGCCACCATACCTCCAGCCTGATATTGCAAAATCTGTGTCTGTCTGATAGCAGCTTCTAATAACTCCTGCCCTGTTATTCTTTCCTTTACCTTGTCATTAAAATTCTTTCCAAGCTGGGCAATCAGATAAGCAGCTAAATTATAAGTCTGCTCATTTTTATCTATCTCACTAAACCTTGCAAGTTTTCTCTTAACTGTATTGCTGAAAGGCTCAGCCTTTACAACAAGTGGCTTGATTGTAATAGAAAAATAACCCAATAACTCTGCATCTTCCAATGATAATACCAGATATGTAACTGCCTGATGTTTCTTTGCAAATTCGATTGCCTGTTGCTTTAGGAAACGCTCAACATCCGGATTCAATGGACATGAAAACTCGGAAAGGAGCTGTACTAATTTGTCCTCTCCGAGCCTTTTGTCTTCACTAGCTAAATACTCACGAATGTTCAGCACAATAAAATTATTTGCTGGCTGCATCCGTTTTCTTCCTTTTCTCCATGAATTTTATGATATCATCTGCTCCCTGTAAGTAGGTAACATTGATTGGTACACGAGGTGTTCTGTCGTTGGCAGATGCTTCAATCGCATCGGCAAACATCTCCACCTGTTTCTGACCGGATATGATAAAATTCTTAGTGATACTTGAAGTTGCCATAAAAACACCTCCTTTATTAGTGTGGCTTATCTTCTCTTATTCATACTTCTTCAACTATATTTTATGATGTTATCCCAGCTTTTGCAACAAAATTTTTGTGAATTTTTTGTAGTATGCTTTTCAGTTATATAGTCACCTCTTTTCCTTTGTCCATCTGTTTGCCCGGCTTTTCAGCTCCTGCAACCTTTGCTTTCATCACCTCCAACTTCGCCTTCAGAGACACTCTTTCTGCAGGTGCATCTGCATACTGCCTGATGCCCTTATCCTGCTCTGTACCCACTGCTTTCTCTGCAATCGGAATATTCTTCGCCGGACGGTCTGCAACCTCTTTTTCACTCTTTGGAGCTTCCGGCTCATCATCCATATCAATCCCATCATTGCCCTTTTCATCCATGTTAAGCAGGGCATTTAATGCCGACAGACGCTCTAACTTCTCCGCAAGCTCCGCTTCCTGTGCAAAAGGCTTGGTTACTTCCACCTTTGCGGTTTCAAGCTGATGCTCCACCGTTTCAAGTTTTGTCTGTGCTTCCATGAGTTGCTTTGGCATGGACTCCAGTGCATGGTTGATACGGGAGATATTGCCGAGTGGGTCTGAACCGACTTCCAGATTGTGTGAAAGCTGACCTTTCAGGTTCATCACAAATTTGTGGTTGAATGCATCAAAGGATACTGCCATCTTAAAACCTGCATATTCGCCAATGACCGCAGGGGCATTGACTGTTTTTATTTCTTTGCACATCTCCACAAGGGCTGTTCCGGCTTCTTTCTTATCCGTATAGAGCTTATCCCCCACTTTCATGGAAAACTGCTCTTTGTCCACCGGAAGATTTGCTTTTGCAGTCTGAATGTCCGCCTGCATCCCGCTGATACGCTCCTTTAAAATCGTGATCTGCTGAGGATAATGCTTTGCAATGTTGTCCTCCAGTCGGTATTTCTGACTGGTATGGTTTGCTTTCATAAGTTTCAGTTTTGAAACCTGAATATCGAGGTCCATCTTTTCCTTAATGTAAGGATTTCCTGTTGCCAGAGCCTTGACCTCCGCATAAGTAAGTGCCGCCTCATCCACATCCTCACAGGAACGTACCGGTGATTTACTTGTCATGATCTGACCGATGAATTTCTGCTTGTTCTCAATGAGCTGCCACGAATAACTGTCAAAGGTTCCTTCTGTCACATAGCGGAAAATCTTTACCTTGGGATTAAGATTGCCCTGTCGTAAAATACGCCCCTCCTGCTGTTCAATGTCAGAAGGACGCCAAGGCACATCAAGGTGGTGCAGTGCGATAAGTCTGTCCTGCACATTGGTTCCGGCTCCCATCTTCTGTGTGGAACCAAGCAAAAAACGGACCTGTCCGCTTCTTACTTTTCCGAACAGCTCCGCTTTCCTAAGCTCCGTATTTGCTTCATGTATAAATGCGATTTCTTCCGGTGGGACACCTTTTTCTATCAGCTTGTTTCGGATGTCCTCATAAACATTAAATGTACCATCTCCTTTCGGTGTTGACAGGTCACAGAAAATAAGCTGCGTTGATTTCTGCTCCTTTGTCTGCTCCCATATTTCAAATGCCTTTTCCACACAGGTGCTTGCCTTTGAATTTTCATCATCCGGCAGCATATCATTGATAAGCCTCTGGTCTAATGCCAGCTTTCTTCCGTCATTGGTAATCTTTAGCATATTGTCCTCATAAGGCTGTACCTGTCTGTCACGCACGGCTTCTGCCCTTTCTGCCAAAGATGCCACCATGTCCTGCTGGTATTCACTTGGCTTTAGCACCACATTTTCATACTCTGCTTCCGGCACAGGAAGATTTAGCATATCCGGTGTCTGAATGTCCGCACTCTCTTTAAAGAGTGCAATCAGTTCCGGGAGATTAAAAAACTTTGCAAACCTCGTCTTTGCCCGGTATCCGGTTCCCTCAGGTGCAAGCTCTATGGCTGTCTGCGTTTCTCCGAAAGAGGATGCCCAACTGTCAAAATGTCCCAACCCCAGCTTTTGAAGCGTACCATACTGAAGGTAACGCATATTGGTGTAAAGCTCCGTCATACTGTTCGAAATCGGTGTACCTGTCGCAAAGGTCACGCCCTTACCGCCCGTCAACTCATCTAAATACTGACACTTTGCAAACATATCAGAGGACTTCTGTGCCTCCGACTGTGCGATTCCCGCCACATTACGCATCTTGGTATAAAGAAACAATGACGATAGGTAATCCTTTGAACGTGATGTGCGGCGAAGCCGCACATTCGTTTCCTCCGGATTTTCCCCCGTCTCACGCCGGGCGTGCACCTTTCAGCGCACCCGGCCTACCATCAGATTGACTTACTTTCTACTGATTTCATTGCATCTGTACCCTCACGAATACAGCGCACTTGTAAATTTCACTTTTTGAGTTTTTCACGATATTTCTTGATTTTGCGTACCGCCTTGGCATCCAACTCTGGCGGTATAGGACTGTTGTGTACCATGCGGTGACACGGTATACATAGCCATGCTAAATTTGGAACTTTGTTGATTCTTTCAATCGGAAGTCGTGGATTTACATGATGACAATGTTTCGGAATCAGTTCAGAGAAATATCTACCACAGCATTTGCATTTTCCCTTATCTCGGTTGTAGGCATATTCCCGATTCATAAAATACTCGAAATTGGCTTTCCATCCCTTGCCGCTAGCGTAGATGGATAAGGCTATATCTTCGGGTGTATTGATGGAGGGGCGGTCACAGGGCAACGGTTTATGCTTGGTACGATAATTTACATACCGCCTGCGTCCATCCTCCGTATAAGGGGTCATTTTCTGGTCAAATGGTTTGCTTTCATAACGACTGTGTGTAATAAACGCATAGGTTATTCCGAACCATTTCCCATCAATTTGAATTGCGAAGGTTTTACTGTCATAACCTTCGTGCCGATGTGGCAGATTACTTAATTCCTTTAACGGCACCTGCATTTGGTTGTACTGCTTGGGAAACAGGTTTTTCCATACTGCCAACGCCGTATTATTCACTCTACGGTCAATGGCATGGTAGGCATGAGAACAGATAGAGGGTTGCAAATACTGTGCCAGTCCCATAATCACGGAGTTCACATACTGGATTTGAGCCGCCTGCGTGTTGGATTGCGTGTATAATCCAATTTTCCTAACTTCTTTTTGCAAGGTATGGATTTTCTTCGTCAATCGTTCCATATCAGGGAATGGCTTTCCTACCAGATTATCTGACCATGTGGCTGGGTCTGGTGTTTTCCTCTTTCGTTCTGCCTTGACTATGTAACCGAGGAAATGAATACCATTCTTTCTCAAATCGGTTACATAGGTCTTTTCCTGTGACAGTTCCAACTTCATGCGATGCTTAAAATACTTTGTCAGTTCATGCTTCATACGGAACGCTTCCTGTTCCGTAGAGGTCAGGATCACCCAATCATCCGCATAGCGAAAATTGTATTTCGGGGTGATTCCAGACCATTTCAGCCTTCGGGTATCGTTGCATTTGTGCTTGCATTGACGGTGCGGCTCCATATAGCAGCGCCCCACATACCAGTCAAAGTCATTGAGATACACATTGGACAGCAACGGAGATAATATACCGCCCTGTGGTGTTCCCATTTCTGTTGCATGGTATAAGTCCTGATCGATATATCCGGCTTTTAGCATTTGGCTGATGATTTTCAGAACCCTCTTATCGTGGATTCCGATTCGCCATAGCTTTTTCAGCAACAATCTATGATTGATGTTGTCAAAACAGCCCTTTATATCTCCCTCGACTGCCCATACCGGCTGGTCTTTGGATTTCACACTTGCATTGATGACATTGACAATATCCCGGATAGCGTGCTTCTGCGCCCGGTAAGGACGGAAACCATAGCTGTGCGGATAGAATCTCGCTTCGCATATCGGTTCCAGAATCAGTCGCATACATTCCTGTATAATCCTATCCAATACAGTGGGAATACCCAGAGGTCGCTTTTTGCCGTTTGCCTTTTCGATATACTTCCGTTTGGCTGGCTTCGGCTTGTAATTGGAGATATTTGATTGAATCAACTGAAATAGTTCTTCTTTTGGCATTTGCAGATACTTGTCCATTTTCATCCTGTCCACACCGGCAGTTTTGCTGCCCTTGTTGGACTTGATGTTATGAACAGCGGTTACAATAGTCACTTCGCTGACCATTGCTTCCAACAGTCCCGTGAATGAAACGCCTTGCCCCGATTTTTCATAGAGCAGGTCTTGAAACTGTTTCAATTCTTTTTCTGTTGAAAATCTGACGCTTAAATGCACAAGGTTTTCACCTCGCAGTTCGTCACCCGTCTTTCAGGGAGTTATTGGATTTTCTTTCGTGAAATTTACAAATCAATCTGACTCGTGCCCTTCGCCGTGGGGCATTTCAGCCCCGTGTAATTGGCATTACCCAATTGCAGACTACTATGGCACGGCTGACTTCCTGTATTCTTCATTGTGCTGTAACACTCCAAATACAGGCTCTCAAACGTTCCCAAATCTCTATCCTTGTGGTCAATAGACCGTTGAAACCCTTAGGCCGCTACCTTACACCGGGAGAACCTAACCACACTTTGAATCACAGTTGTTGTGTGGTTCCGCATGAATATTTCATTTCATGGGGCATATACGGAAAAACCAGCCGTATCTGCTTTCTCCAATCTTCATCCTTTCGGATGCCAAGCACTCTTACGATGCTGCATAGCTTTCACTACTGGATAGCCATAGGTTTCGGAAGCCCGCACCATTATTATCCATGCCTTTCGGTTTAGGTTTTCAGGTTACGACTTCACCACGCTTTGTACCCTGTCTATTTACAGATAGACAACGCACAGTGGAGTATTGGCTCTCGTACTGCCTGCGGTTTGACAGACCGCTGTGGGATTTCTCCTTTCCGGCATTGATTCTGTACGGCAGAGGAATTTCGCCTCTGAATTTGAGATTTGAGTTCTCTACGATATTTTCTTGATATATCAAGTGCTATCGCATGGTGCTTTTCGTCATAGCTGTCTGCTACGACTTATGCACAACGTTTCGCACGATTTTTGTAATTATGGCTCTCATCCACGAAAAGCCTGTCCACGCCAAGCTGCTCAAAGGTCACTACATTATCTTTCCTTGATGCATCATTCAGCTTTTCAAGCCTTGTAAGAAGTGATTTTCTTGATTTCTCCATCTGCTTAATGGTGTAACGTTCCCCGTTGTCGGCTTTTGCCTGTGCAATGGCAAGCTCTATCTCATCAATCTGCCTTTCAATAATGGCTACCTGTCTTTCCTGCGAAAGTGGAATTTTCTCAAACTGACTATGTCCGATAATAACCGCATCATAATCTCCCGTAGCTATTCTGGAACAGAATTTCTTACGGTTGGCAGGCTCAAAGTCTTTCTTTGTTGCAGCAAGGATATTTGCTCCGGGATATAACCGCAGAAAATCACTTGCCCATTGCTCCGTCAAATGGTTCGGAACCACAAACAGGCTCTTTTGACATAATCCAAGGCGTTTGCTCTCCATGGCTGCCGCTGTCATTTCAAAAGATAGCGATAGGTAATCCTTTGGGTGGGATATGCAGCCGCAGGCTGCATATCCGTTCCTCCAGATTTTCCCCCGCTCCAAACCGTGCGTGACAGTTTCCCATCACACGGCTTTCCATCGTCAGCACTTTTTATGACAATCTATACATCAAACAGATTCGCCCTTTAGAAAACGAGTTCCGGCATTTCTGCCATCACACGAAGCTTATTAAGCTTTGCTAACTGCTTTTTATCCGGGTTCAGCACTTTCAGGTATTTTCGGATGGTGCGCTCATTACTGGAATGAATGAGAATGTGAACTACATCGGAGACAATAATCAGGTTTTGGTAGCTGTCATTTCCCCCAAGCACCAACGGCTTTTTGTGGTGACAGTCCACTTGATTTGCTTCCAGTTCCACACCGGAGACGGCACATTTTCCTTTCTGTACAACATAGAGCGCAATGCGGTTGTCGTTGTACTCTACGCTCTGCTTACCGCACGGATTGTTCATCAGATAATAGAGGACAGCCATATTGATACCGGCAAGATTCTTGTGAATCTCAACCCGTCCTTCTGGCGTGTACTTGTTTACTCGACGTTTCTTGTCCATGGGTACTCTATGCTGAACATAGGCAATCGGGACGATGGCGTGACCATTCAGATAACGCACCTCCCGGCTTGTGCCGTATTTTTCCTTGATATACCTGTTTGTGATTTGACCTTTCTTTTGCAGTCTGTGCTTCAATCTGTTGTAAAGGCTCTTTTTGACATCGAAAGCAATTTTGTGAAAGTCAATATTCACATGGGTTGCAATGCTGTAATAGTTATGAACGCCCATGACATAGGAGTTGTATTTCTGTATCAGACGATATTCCATTCCCGGGTCATAGGTCTGCCGTATCTGCCCAATAATTTCCTTGCTTTTCTCCCGGATTTTCTGCAATGCTTTATCCTTGATATGCGCTTCTACTACATACCTTGGTTGTCCATCTGGCTTCTTTCCTTTTGTTCGGGCTTTCAGCTTAAAGCCCAGAAATTCAGAGTAATGGCGTTTCAGATTTACGATCTTTGATTTCTCCGAGCTGATTTCCAACCCCAGACGCTCTAATAGCCATTGTTTCATAGCCTCGAACAGCTTGACTGCATCTGACCGCTTTTTGCAAAAGATTTTGAAATCATCTGCATAGCGGACAACATAGCACTCTTTCAGATTCGTGTAGTTACGCAGAGTACGGATGGTACTGCTTTTGTCGGGAGTTCCATTCGCATATATTCTGTGTACATAGTTCCTTTGGGTGGGCATTTCCTCCCACTGGCTGACAATCCACCAATCCAGTTCATTTAGAACGATGTTTGACAACAGTGGGGAAATGATACCGCCCTGTGGCGTACCCTTTTCGGGAAAACCGATTCCAGCCACTTCTGCCTTTAGCATGGCAGAAATAATAGACAGCAGCTTTTTATCCCTAATTCCGAGTGTCCACATCTGCTTCAGCAGTTTTCCGTGGTTCACATTATCAAAGAAAGACTTAATATCTATATCAATGACATAGTGGCAACCGACGTTCTGTATCATTCTCTCCGCTTGGGCAATGGCATTTTCTGCACTGTGGTTTGGTCTGAAACCATTGCTTCGCTTGAAGAATTTTGCTTCACAGATAGGTTCTAATACTTGCAGAATACATTGCTGAATGAGCCTGTCCATAATCGTGGGTATTCCGAGGGGACGGGTTTTTCCGTTATCCTTTGGTATTTCCACTCTGCGGACAGCATTAGGAACATACCAGTCCAGCTTGCGCTGAACATGGGCGACCAGAGCATTTTCGTTCCATTTGTTCAAATCGCTTATTGTCTTATTATCTACACCCGCCGTTCGACTGCCGCTGTTCTTTCGGATATTTCTATATGCCAACTTGATGTTTTCAGGGCGTTTTATCAGTTCCACAAGATTGCAGAACCGTTGCCCCTTGACACTTGCGGCATACAATTCGTCAAGAGCGAGCTGCATATCGTAGTATTCGGAATTGCGGATTTTTTGTTTCTTCAAGGGTTTCTTCTTGTTTGCCAAAGTCAGGTACTTTCCTCCTTGTATGGGGGATTTCGCTTTTCTTAGTCATACTCGAACCTTTGTGTCTGTATAGTTTTCAATTTATTGATTGCTGACGACTAATGGCCATCCCTCCACCGTATTTCTACGGCTTCAACGGTACTGTGCCATCTCTCTCAGCTGGATAAAGGATTGTTATACGCAATGCGCTTTCCAATCCAACACCTCATAGCCTGTAACTGGCTCCGTGTTCCAGCCTTTCCACGTTCCAATATTCCTATCTGTACATATCTGCCCTTAGGTGTCCCTCTGAGCCTGTATGCTGGGCGGTGCCTGTAACACCGCAAGGACTTTCATAGTAAAAATTCTTACTCATCCTCACATACTTCCGTAATCGGAAAGGAACATTTCTGCTCCTGCGCCTTTTAGACCCGTACATTCGGGATTTCGTCAGTCATCGTGACATTCTGACCATAGGCAGTTTTTAGACCTCCGGCGTATCATGCACACATCCCACCGCTGAGATGCTTTCCACGGCATAACCTGTTTGGGTACATTTCCGCCGACTTTAGCGAGCGTTATACCGCAATCCTTGTTACAGAGGACTGCCGCATATCGCAGTTTATAAGGTAGGCGTTTCAGGGCGTTACCCCATCATTCCACCTATCGGAATATTAGTTCTCCAAGTCTTTTCAGGGACTCCTTTCCAGTTCCCGATTCTATTGTTAGCTGACTTGTGCGTAACCTTTTCAGTTACGAACGTGTCGCACTCTTTCCAGCTCCCACACAATGGGCAAGCAGGGTATTATCTCCATAAAGTACATGAGCCACTGCATTTTTCTGGTGGGGCTTTAACTCAATATCCGGTGTCATGCCGGGGAATTTCAGATGTGAACCGTCATATTCCCTTGGTCTTGTGGAATTGAAAAGCTGGTTGTATTTTGCCACAAGTACCTGTCTGCGTTCCGGATCATGGAACACCCAGTCCTTAAATGCTTCCCTTATGGCTTCCTGCTTCTGTGATGCAATGGTGGTTTCTTTCTTATTCAGGACTCTCTTTTCCTTGCCGTCCTCCTCTATGGTATCGTAAACACGGCTGTCCTTTAAATTAAGGGAATCCTCCAGAATGGTATAGGCATTTCTCCGGCTTGTACCATAGGTCATATTTACAAGGGAATTTCCATAGTCCGCATTTTTGCCCTTTATGTTCCACTGTCCTGTCACATCGGAATACTGGACTCCTACGACATTCCTGTCTAACAAATGCTGCGGCGTTTCAAAGGTCTCCCTCATAAAATCCTCAATATACTTCGGGTCAATCCATGTGGCACCGATACGCACCTCAATCTCGCTGGCATCCAGTTCCTTCGGCTGTACCTGTGTAAGTGCCTGCACATTCACGGCGTATTCCGGGTGGCTCTCTGCATAGACCTTTGCTGTTTCCAGCTTGTCACGGACATTTCCACTCAGATACTCATCCGCTGTTTCCCATTGATCCGTCAATGGGTTCTGGAATATAATTCCTGTCAGCTCTTCCTTTACCGTATCCACATCTTTTCCGGTCAGCTCTGCCATGTAATCGAGGTCAACCCTTGCTTTTTCCGACAAGGATACTGCCAATGCTTCACTTGCCGTATCCACACTTGTGACAACCTCTGCCTTTTTAATGGTACGCTTCGTGAACATATCCGCTTTGCCCTTGAAATTGCCCTCATCGTCCAATTTTTCCAGAGAACACAACAGACAATAGCTGCTGTCCTGATTAAATGCTCTTTTGTTGGTCTGCGAGTTGATCAAACCGTGTTTCTTGGAAAAAGCATCATATAAACTGTTTAACTCCGCCTGCTTTTCCTTGATTACCGTATCCGGATATTCTTCTAATTGCAGATTGATAAGCTCCTGCGTACAATTTCGGATACCCACCATGCCCTTGATACGTTCCTGCATGGAATCGGACATATCCACAGGCTTCATAATGGAATTTTCACGGTAATACACCCTATCGTCCACAAGAGTGTAGCTGTAATTCTTAACATCCGGGTCCGCCGGAATGGTGGTATCCGCAAGCTCATCTGCCAGTTCATCCAGCTCCACCGCTTCTATCTCTCCATCAATATGGCTGACCGCTTCCTGTAGCTGCTGTGCAAATGGTCTTGTGGTATCGGGCATACAGGTACTTTCCATACCATACGGTCCGCTGACCATTTCCATTTTTCCCACAATCATCTCCGGATGTTCGGCAAAATAGCTGTTCATGGCAATGCCGTTCTCATCCTCTGACAGATGCACCCAGTCCGGCTCCAAATCCATCACACGGTCACGCTTCTTTAAGAACAAAATATCAGAAGTAACCTCTGTTCCAGCATTTTCCTTAAATGCCGTGTTAGGCAGTCTGACCGCACCCAGAAGCTCTGCTCTCTGGGCAAGGTATTTTCTGACTTCCGGACTTTTCTTGTCCATTGTTCCCTTGCTGGTAACAAAGGCAACTACACCGCCGGGGCGAACCTTATCCAAGGTCTTTGCAAAGAAATAGTCATGGATTAAAAAATTCTGCTTGTCATACTGTTTATCCGCCACCTTATACTGTCCGAATGGCACATTTCCGATTGCCACATCAAAGAAATCGTTCGGATAATCTGTCTTTTCAAAGCCTGTGATTTTAATGTCGGCATTCGGATATAGCTGCTTTGCAATCCTTCCCGTAACGCCGTCAAGCTCCACGCCGTAAAGTCTGCTCTCCTGCATCTTCTCCGGCAGCATTCCGAAGAAATTTCCGATACCCATTGCCGGCTCCAGCACATTTCCTTTTTCAAATCCCATTTTATCCAAGGCATCATAGATACTGCGGATTATGGCAGGACTTGTATAATGGGCATTTAGGGTACTCTCCCTTGCTGAAGCATACTCCTGTTCCGATAACAGTCCCTTTAATTCCTGATATTCATTTGCCCAGGCACTCTTGCTTTCATCAAAGGCATCCGCAAGCCCACCCCAGCCAACATACTGAGATAAAATCTCCTGTTCCTCCGGTGTTGTGATACGGTTCTTACTTTCTATTTTCTCCAGTGTGCGTATGGCTTCCACATTTCTGCGGAATTTTTCCTTTGCAGTACCAATTCCTAAAGCATCATCCGTGATACGGAAATTGACAGCTCCGGTCTTATCAATCTGCGGTTCTGCCTGCTTCACGGGTACTTCGATATCCGGCTCTAATGGAGTATCTGACACTTCCTCCGGCTTTTGGACATCCTGTCCGGAAGTTTCCCTATTTTCTCCAGACAGCTCATTTTCTTTCTGGCTAAATTCTTTCCATACCCTATCTGAAACTGCCAAAAAATAAGGAGACTCATCTTCCATAATACTGAACTGAATCTCCTCCATATCCTCTATGCTCTTTGCCCCTGCTATTTTATCATGGTATTTAAAATACAAGGCTTCACGGCTGATAATATCCTCAAGACGCTCAAGTTCCGGCTCAGACATCCGTTCCCAAATATCATCCTTCTGCGTATGAATGGTAAAACCTTCCCCGTCATCGTGATGCTCTAAGGTATATTGCAAAGTGTCATGTTCCCCACGAATATCACATTCAAAATCATAAACCGTGGTTCTGGTTCCTGCAGAATACTCCCTGTTAATCAGAACCAGATTTTGCACATCCTCTGCCGTTAATGGTGGTTTCTCAACACCTTCAGGATAATCTTCACTTCCTTCAATCTGTGTAAACACCTCTGTTTCGTGATGGTCTATATCCCTTTTCGTCATCTCGTTGAGATAATCTTCCTCGACTTCTCCCCGCTGTGGCTGATAATCGTACTCAAAGGCAACACCATTTACCTCTGCATAAAAAAATTGATTATCTGTTACGGAATTTCCAAGCACATAGGTTTCTTCCTCAGTCCCCCATTCATCGACTTTGATGCACTCCTGTCCATCAATCGTGATTTTCTCAGCCGCCTGTGCTGCAAGCTCTTTCTCCTGCTCGATATACCGTCGTGTCTGGTTGATAAATCCATTTAATACAGCAGGGTGGGAATCCACAACCATATCCTCATTTTTCACCATGGCATAAGGCTCAATGGCTTTTGCCCACTCCTTATTCTCCGGAGAAAACCGTCCATCCTGTCTTTTGTGCATGACAGAATTGGCAAGCACATAGCTTACTCGTTCCGAGCCATATTCCTGAATGACTCCCTCCGCTGTATCCTTTGGCAGACGATACCCGTCAAACTTTTCAGCAATTGCCTTTTCAATGGCATTCTTACAGGCTACCTTGGTTTCATGCTCCATCTTTGCCTGTGCCTGCTCCAAAGCCTTCTGCTCCTGCTCCACTCTGTACTGTGCATAGGCTTCTTTTCCTTCCGGAGATAAATACTTATCTTCTTCAATGAGCTTTCGGATACGTTTCTCCACAACCTTCCAAGACAAAAGCACCTCTGCGTATGGTTTTCCGATATTTCCCTTTTGCAGTTTTATTCCTTTTGCATCGTGATCCTCATAGCTGTGGTCAGCTCCGGCAAGTGCATGAGTACTACCGCCTGTTCCATACTCATTCTTTAAGAAATTTGCTGCTTCTTTGCTGTCATGCCCTTCCTTAAAATAATCATAAATGCGGAAAGACCCATGTGAAAAACCGCTCCCCCTGCCAAGCCTATGGTCAATCTCCTCCTGCGTGATAAAATCCTCGTGCTTAATTTCCACATGTTCAGCAGCTGGAAATGTCAGCTTGTCTACCAGAAGATTGTCGAGTTCGGCACGAAGCTCCTCTTTGGGCATAACAGAACGGAAACGCAGGCTTTTTTCTCCGGTTTCAAGCTGATGCAGAGCATGATCCATGTGGGCAGCTATCCTCTCCACCTCTTCCGGTGTAGAAAGAAGTTCCACCAGTCTTGCATGGGCATCCGGGTAATTGCCTGCCTTTAGCTCCAGTTCTTCCGGCATTTCTCCCATACCGTCACGGAAAAAGAAAAATAAATGGTTTGCAATCCTGCCACGCTCTACCTCATCCACAAGATAAGCTTCATTTGCACCCATATAGGTGCCATTCTCTACCTGCCTGCGGATATTCTGCTCAATATCTTTCCATTCCATCGTAAGTATCGGATGCTCCGTTGCTGATGTACCGTATCCAACACGCATGCCACCTTCATCAAACCATACGGCTATCTCCTTTCCGTCAAACTCAAAACCTTTTCCGGTGGTTCCATACTCTTTTTTCAGAAAGACAGTCATTTCCTCCGGTGTCTTTCTCTGCTGGTACTTGGCATAAATACGCTTGCGGCTGTCATCCCTGCCTCCGCCGCTTCTTAAAATATCATCAATCTGTTGCTCCAGCAGTACAAAGCCTGTCGGCATAACACTTTTTTCTTCTGCCTGCTTCATGGCAATGTTGCCGACCTGCTCCGAAAACATGGTAAAAAGATCAAGCTGTTTGAACATCCCGTCTGTATCAATCTGCTCTGCCACTTCCCCCGGAAGTAAATAGACACCATCCTCGATATAAGAATTGACCCAGTATCTTGCATCTTCCCATGACAACCTGCTCTCTGCTTCACGGGTCAGATAATTGCCTTTCCACATGGTAAGCCCGTCCTCATCAGCTCGATACCCGGCTCTTACATCCCCAATATACAGCTCTGTAAATTCCTCCATCCGGAAAGAATTTTTCAGATACTCCGTCTGTAAAACCGCATCCTGCTCTGACTGGAAATATCCCGCAATCTCCGGTCTTTTATGGATAAGGTAATTATCAAAACATAAAATTCCTTTCTGAAGCTCCGTGAAATCTTCGGTTTTATCCGAAAAAGAACCGGATAATGAATTGCTGTCACTATCCGGCTCCTGCATGGTAATATTCGCTTGTTCCTCACTGCTTAAATGTAGATCAGTTCTGTCAGCACGATTTCCTCCGCTGAGTGTCTGATGTTGTTCATCTTCGCTACCCAGCGCATCTGATCGGCTGCTTTCAGTTCCTCGTTCACTCCCTCCGACTTCGCCATCTGTCCGGTCAGCATTTCCATTCTCTGCTCTGCCTGCTCCTGTACCTGCAGACAATGTGCTTTCAGTTCCCCTGTCAGTATCATTCCCTGATAAATCCCTCTCCTGTGCTGCTTCAGAAAGTTCTTCCTCATCAGTCCGTACTTGGTCAGTGCCTGTTCCGGCTCCTCGTTCGCTGTCAGGTTCGGAATCAGATAATCCCCGTTCTTTTCGTATGTCAGTTTCATTGGCAATGCCCTCCATTTCTGTATGATTTTCAGTTTCCTTTGGTTTTTCTATTGTCGTTTTACTTTCACGCTTTAAAGCATTATAGTCTGCTTCTGGTGCATTTGCAAGTCCTTTTTCAACATTTTCTTCATGGCTTCCAATATGCTCCCCAGCCACTTTTTCTCTTGCCTTATTTGAGGCATTCTGCCTTGCAATCTGGCGTTCGTATGCCCCTATTGTCCTTCCAATTTCCATAAGCAGGGGCTTACACATTTCCGTAGTTGCATTTCCAATGACAGCTAATGACTTTGTATTATTAAATTCGTGGATATATTCAAAATTCATGTCATCTTTCCACAAATCCATATCGGCACCGCATCGGGATAGCAGGGTAAAGGAAATACTGGAAGCCAGCGTTTCCCTCAACCTGATTCCGAGATTCAGTTCATCCAGATCATCAAGGAAACTGCCCTCTTTCACATAGTTCAGCTCCGGTAAAAGTTCCTCATAATAATCCTGGGCAATCCTGTCAGCTATCTCCATAATCCTCTCTTCAAAAGGCATATTTACATCGGTTCCACCATAAGTCTTTTCAAGCTGTGCAAGCACAGGAGCCTTATGTTCCTCCTTAAGTTCCCACAGATTTGGGTCACGCCCGATTCTTCTTGCCTTATGCACATCTGATACATCAAAGACATATTTTAATCTCGGACGTTCGCTGTCCGTATCAATCAGGGCAATTCCTTTCGCTCCACGGTTGACCCAGCAATTCATCTTTTCATTCCACGTTTCCAGCGAAGCACAGGCTGTAGCATCCGGTCTTTGGGCGTATATTAACATCTGCTCGTTAAAGGGATATTTATACAGTCTTGCAGCCGTGGTCAGAAATCTGGTCCATTCATTTTCGTTTTTAACAATATCTCCTGCTGTCATTTCTGCCAGTGCAGATATATAATGATATTTTCCTGCCATAGATACTCCTTTCGATTCAATTTCTCCTAATAACAGAAAAGCAGCCCAAAGTGGCTGCCTTCCTGTGTATTATGTATGAAGTGGCTAAATCACCGCTTCTTTCTTTTTATCTGCTGTCGGTTGTTTCCTGTCAGCATCCATCTTCATCACATCATTTTTCTTTTCTGTAAGTCTCTCTTTTAGTGAAGGACGTTCTTTTTTCTCATCACGCTTTTCCTCTTTCTGTTTTGCACGTTCCTCTGCACGGTCACTGCGAAACAGCTCATGTTCTTTTGCATCATATTCATACACATGATCTGAAAGTCGTTCCTCTGGTGCTACCTGTGTCTGGTTCACTTCCTGCACCATCTGTTCAAGGTCTCTTAACTCCATTCCGGCATCTTTCGGGATAATCAGCGTTTCATGCACAGATGAGGGCAGTACATAGAAGTCTCCAACCTTGTCTGCAATTTCCTGTCTGGTATCATCATTTAATATAGTGGCAGCTCCATTTACCTTCGTGTCATTTGTCAGGACAAACATTGTATCAGGAACATCCGGTATCATCTGGGATGCCATTTCTCTTGCCTCTGATATATCCATATCATTATCCCTGGCAATGTCCCCAGCCATCATTTCTATAATGGTCTCGCTCATTCCCTTGAAGCTGTATGGTTGCAAAACATCCATGTTCAAAAGAGCCTGTTCGTGCAACTTCTCAAGGGTAATCCCATATCTGTCCATCAGATTATCTGTAATCGTTATGGTTGCAGTACCTTCCGCATTTTTGTCCATTAAAATCTGATACACAACCGCCAGATCTTCCACCTTGGTGTATGGTTTATCCTCAAGGAACTGCCTGTTGGCTTCCTCATTGATGAGCTTGCACACAATCTTGTCTTTTACGTTATCAAAATCAGTAACCGCAGATACATCCATATCATGGTCAATATAATGTGCCTGATATGTGGCTGCAATCTGCCCAAGCACATCATCCATCTCAGCTCCATCCTGTATCTGCTCAAAATACGGATTCAGATATACGGTTGGAGAAATATTGCTTTCTTCCGTCCGGATTGTCAGACCATCCAAAACACAATCATTATTCTTTACTACCTGATGAACAGAAACCGTTGCATCTGCAAATTTCTCCGGTAAAAAGTCCTGTATCTGCTCTTTTACCTGTTCTACAAAATCCTTATATTCCATTACTTTCTCTCTCCCTTCCCGGTATTCTTCTGTGATTTGTCTGCAAGCTTTGATGCTTTCGTTCCATACAACTGATAACGCTTCATCATGCTCTGCTTGCTTGCTTCCGCAATTTCTTTTTCTAACTGTTTCATTCCTGGTTTCCTCCTTACTCTGCATGTGTTCCAAAAGAAAAAGATGTATTATCCTGTTTCTTTGTACTGAATTTTGCTTTTACATCTGCTACCTTATTTTCTAAAGCACCAAACATAGCCTCTACCTGCTCCGCTGTATATTCATAGGCGGACCTGTTGGCAAGGTGTTCCAATCTTCCAATCGCATCAATCGCTTTGTTCATGCGGTATTCTCCAAGACGGATGAACTTCTCCGCTTTGGTTTCATTATTCTTTGCCGCAGGCTCCTCATCCTGTGTTCCGGCTCCGTTTACAGTTACATTTTCATTTACTTCATTCATGTTCGTATCCTCCATTTTCTGTGCTGTTACTTACTTCTTTTTGCAAACTCCAGCTTGACCTTATACTGTGAGCCTTTGATTTCCTTGCCATCTTTGGTATAGGAATAATCCTCAATTCCTTCTGGAATCAGGTAAGCATCGTAAGTGCCTTTCTTTCCCTTTAAACCCTTGACGAAAGTCTTTTTCCCCTCCAGCATACTCTTAATCTGCGTATCGGAAAGTACAGTCCCCATAGCCTTGCCGACATTCATACCACACTTACTTTTGCAGTAAGCTCCATATTTTCCCTTTACCACATCCCCGCCACATTTCGGGCATTTTCCAAGGGCTTCCTGTGCGCTCTGATTTCCTCCAAACATGGATTTCTGTTCGTCACTAATGCTGTGATAAGTCTGCACAAGGTTCTTTACCATATCCGCAATCCCTTCCATAAATTCCTGCATGGAATACTCGCCCTTTGCTACAAGGGTAAGGGCATTTTCCCAATCAGCGGTAAGTTTTGGGGACTTCACCACATCGGGAAGCACCGTAATCAGCTTCATTCCGTCCTCTGTGGGGATCATCTGCTTTTTCTCACGCTTCACAAAACCATCCTTGACTAACTTCTCGATAATGTCCGCTCTGGTGGCAGGTGTGCCGAGTCCTTTACGCTCCACATCATCTCCCATATCTTCACTTCCGGCTCGCTCCATTGCAGATAAAAGAGAATCTTCCGTAAAGTGCTTCGGCGGTGTGGTGTAATGCTCGCTAATTTTCGTCTGTACCCCGTCAAAGGTCTGCCCCTCGGAAAGCTCTGGAAGCTTCTTATCCTCCTGCTCTTTCTCTTCCGTGGTCTTAAAAGAACGCTTAAAGGCATCTTCAAAATCTTTCCACCCGTTTTTTAAGACCGACTTGCCGGAAGTTGTAAAGGTGTAACCGCCACAGGAAAGATCTGCCTTGACCGTTTCATACAGATGTTTCTCCCCTGTAGCACACAGCAACCTGTTGGCCACAAGGGATAAAATCTTTCGCTCCGTTTCCGGCAGGGCTGCAAGGTCAGCTTTTGCAATCTCCATGGTAGGGATAATCGCATGGTGGTCTGTGACCTTTTTGCTGTTTAACACACGCTTAATATCCGGATTGAACATCCTATTTTCCTCAAACAATATGGAACCAAAAATTGCTTCAATCACATTTCCGGCTGTCTGCTCCATATCATCAGACAAATACTGACTGTCCGTTCTCGGATAGGTACACAGCTTCTTTTCATAAAGACTCTGGGTGTACTCCAAAGTCTGTTTTGCAGTAAACCCGAATAAGCGGTTGGCATCCCTCTGAAGCGTGGTAAGGTCATAGAGCTTCGGCGGTGCCACCGTCTTTTCTTCCTTTGTCACAGACGTAACAAGAGCCTGTCCGTTCAGACAAGCTCCTGCAACATTTTCTGCTTCTGTTTTACTGTCAATCCTCTCTGTGACCGCATCCACGCCGCCGCAGAGGATATGAGCCATAAAATGCTGCTCTTTCTTGAAATTCATAATCTTTGCTTCACGTTCCACAAGCATTGCAAGGGTAGGTGTCTGTACCCTGCCCACCTTTAGCACCTTGCCGCCATATAAAACGGTAAAAAGCCTTGTACCGTTGATACCCACAAGCCAGTCCGCTTCCTGTCTGCAAAGTGCGGAATGGTATAAATGATCATAGTCACTTCCCGGCTTTAAGTTCTCAAAGCCTTCCCTTATGGCACTTTCCTCCATAGATGAAATCCATAAGCGTTTCATCGGTTTACTGCATCCCGCCTGTTCATACACCAGACGGAAGATAAGCTCTCCTTCCCGTCCTGCATCCGTGGCACATACCACGCTGTCTACTCTTGTATCATGCATCAGCTCCTTTAATACCCTGTACTGAGCAACCGTGTCTTTCTTGACCTCATGCTTCCAATTCTCCGGTATCATAGGCAGGCTGTCGTATGTCCACTTTTTCCATGCATCAGAATAGGCATCCGGCTGTGCCAACTCAACCAGATGCCCTACGCACCATGAAACAATAGAACCGTTTCCCTCCATGTATCCGTCTTTTCTTTCATCTGCACCAAGCACCTTGGCAATTGACTGTGCCACACTTGGCTTTTCCGCTATCACTAACTGCATTATTCTTCCTCCTGTTCCTCAAAGAAATCATCATCCGAACTTCCCTCTGATTCCTCATCTTCGTTCTCATATTCTTCGTTATCTTCCTCGTCCTCATCTTCGTCCTCGATGAAGTCCTCTTTCTTTTTGCGTACTACCTTGAAATAATACGCACCTCCGATTACTGCCACTGCAAGACCTCCCATCAGGATATAGGAAACCATAGGATTTGCCTGCTCTTTAACCTCCGTTTCTTCCGGTTCCTCGGTGCTTTCTGTATCTTCTTCTGTTCCCTCTGTATCTTCCGCAGCTTCCTCCTGCTTATTTTCCTGTTCTGCATTATTATTCGGCAATGCACTTTCAGAAGTCGGGATTGCAGACTCTAATGCGGCAGAGTTTTTCGGTAAGGTCTCGCTGTTATCAGATGTGGTATTCAGCAAGTCATTTTCCGTAATCTCTGTCAGGAAATAGGCCATTTCTTCCTCACCATCCCTGTCGATAATCAGATAAAACACCTTGTCCGATGCCGTCTGAATGGTATAAAATTCCTTGCCCTGCCCGGACTGCTTACTCTCCTTATCCTCATTCTCTCCTTTCTCCGAAGCATCCGCTTCCGCCATTGCCTGCTTTTTCTGCTCCGCAGGACTTGTCTGTGAAGCGGTATTTCCATCACTGTCTGTCTTTGTATGCTCTGTTACGGTTCCCGTGGCACTTCCCGGCTTAGTAGCTTCTGCATTGACCGGAAGCTGTTCTGCCGGATTTTCATCACTCTCATCTGCCGGGTCTTTGTAGTATGGATTTTTCGTCTTGTAGACCTCCGACATATTTCCGGCATTGTCCATTGCAGAAATGGTAAAATACTCATACCCCGCATCAAATTGCTGCAGGCGGATATTCAAAGTTCCGTTTGTAAGGTCTGTAAATTCATATCCGTTGACATAGACTGCTTTCGCTCCGGAATCCGTATCATGTACCTGTACACTCAAAAGTCCGTCACTGACCGCAGCATTAAGCGTAGGCTTTGTGGTGTCAAAACATTTGATTGCACGGCTTTTCTCATAGGTATGATCCTTCTGGTCAGTGACCTGCACATACACCGTACAGTTTTCAGAAACCTCCAGCTTTCTGTCCTCTGTCACATCCGTCCAGCTTCCATTCTGTCCTACCTTCGCCTGAATCTTGGCAATTTCAAAATTTCCTGTGTGTGCCACATCCTCAACCGTAAATGTCACGGTTGCTTTGTCATTATGCCACCCATCCGGCTGATTGATCTGGATTGTGACATTCGGCTTTTTATATGCACAGAGCTTATAATCTTTCACGCATACTTCGCAATTATGGTCGTATTCATACGCACCACATTTATCCTCACAGGTACACTCCGGTTCTTTTACATCACCACCGGATACCGTATGCTCTTCCGTGCTGTTTTCTTCAGAACCGCTTTCTGTTTCCTGCTCTGTATCATTCTCGGTTCTGTTTTCCTCAGAACTACTTTCCGGCTCTGTATCCTCCGCATGAACACTCACTGCATAATTCCCGTTCATGGCAAATCCCAAAGCGGGCATACAGAATAAAACCGCTGATAAAACAAGCGATAACACTGCCTTAGATGATAGTTTCATTTTTTTCATGGCTTACTGCCTCCTTTTCTGATTGTTGTGTCTGTTCTTCCTGTTCCTTTTTCTTTAACAGATGCAGAATTTCTTCCTCACTGACTTTGTTCAGTAAAATCAGCCGTTCCAGAGAGATTTTATTTTTCTCAATGAACTTCATCTTCTCCGCATCCTCTGCCATCTGTAACTGCTCCTCTAAGTCCTTCTGCCTTGCCTGCAATCCTGCAAGCTGCTCCCGGACTTTCAGAAGCTCTTTTTCAATTCTTTCCTTTGTCATTTATCCTCACTTCCTACTTTTAATTTAATCTTCCAAAACTGTAGAAATGGCTCTGCCAGTATGGTGTATTGATAGAAGCATATTTGATTGGGTCACCGCAGTGTATCATCACACCGTTTCCGCAATAGATACCCACATGGCTGACAGGTCCCGGCGAATTGTAAGTACCTGTAAAAAATATAATGTCCCCAGCCTTGGCATCTGCCGCTGACACCGGAGTACACTGGTCATATATGCCCTGTGCCGTGGTTCTTGGCAGGTTATGTACGCCGCTGTTGGTAAATACCCAGCATACAAAGCCGGAACAGTCAAAACTTGTGGACGGAGAAGAACCGCCCCAAACATACGGATAGCCAAGATATCTTGCTGCTTCCTCCATTAGTGCCTGTACTGTTGCATCATCATAGGAATCAGGTGGTATGACATTTCCCGGCGAACCGCCACCGCCCGGACTTTCTCCATAAAGAGTTCCCTCACCCACATCAAAGTAAAATAACGGGTTATAATACTCCCCGTTATACAAACACTCGATATGAAGGTGGCTTCCGGTACTGCTTCCCGTATTTCCCGTTGTTCCTATGGTTGTTCCGTGTGTAACAGTCTGTCCGGCACTGACACTTAATGTATCCATGTGTGCATACTTGGTGCAGTAACCATTGCTGTCCTCTATCACAACATAATTACCATAAGAAGCATCATAGGTTGCTGTTGTAACCGTTCCATCCATCGCTGCCAGCACGGTTGTCCCTGTGGGCACCGCTATATCCACACCACGGTGAAACTGTTCCTGCCCTGTGACCAGATTGATACGGTAGCCGTAATAACTCGACACATAGCTATACCAATACAGATTGAGCAGTGTATAAAACTGCTGTGTCAGTCCATGGGTTTCATTGTAAAGAGCATAGATTTCTTTCTGCTCCTCATTCATGTGTCCGGCTACCACCACACCTAGGTCGGTGGCTGTCAGTGTTACTTCAAGTATGGTTACGGTGTATTCTTCCTCCGTTTCCTCACCCGTTTCCGGATCTGTTACAGTCCTTGTCCTTGTTTCCGTCGTAGGATTTAAGGTCAGCTCATACATTTCTTCAAAAAGGCTTTCTATCTCACTTTGCACTTCACTTGCCGTAAATTCCGTATGTACTGCCGACAGGTAACTGATTAAAACAAACGGGTCATGCCCTATGGCATCCAGATTGTAGCGGTATTCGTCATAATCCAGATAGTCCGTTTCTATGTTATTGATTTCTTTCTGCAATTCCATTTCCAGCTCGGAAAACGCCAGGTCCGCAGCATCAATCTCCGCCGGAACACTCATATAGCTTCCTGCCAGTGTGGTACTCATACCATCTGAGAACATCGCCCCACAGGACGATATGGCTGTCATGATCATAATCAGAATCAGTGCAAAGATACCGATTGTTACCAGAAGCGAAACATTCCTGCTGGCTATCTCCTGCATTTTCTTGGCAACCTTGGTAACAAAACTGGCTGATTTTGCAGCCGCTTCCTTTGTATTCTTTGCTGCCTGTCCTGCCCGCCTTGCCTTTGCATACTCCCGCTTGATCCGCTGTTTCTGCAATCGTTTCTGCATCTGCTTTTTCAGGGTCTTTTCCTGCATATCCGGATTTTCTTCCAAAAACTTCTGATACCGGAAATTGACCTCTTTCTTAAACTGCTTTTTCTCCAGCTTTGCGACTTTCTCTTTCTTCCTTTGCAATCCGCTTTTATGGTTGCGTTTCACAAAATGATAGACATCCTCTGCTGTCTGCTCCGTCTTATGTGCTCCTTCCACGGCAGAATTTTCTTTCTCCACTTCGGCAACCTTGCCATGGGTAAAATTGGAATATTCTGCACCTCCCCTGCCTGCAACCACTTTTACCGGACTATCCGGTTTGAATTGCTTTTCTTTTTCCACAGCAGTCAGCACATACTTTGCTTTTCCTGTCTTTTCATCAAAGACACGCTCAAAGGAATACTCCTTTTTCTTAGGTATCTTCTTTCTTGCAGCTTCGGTCTTTTTCCCGGCTTTCTCTGCCTTATTTTGCAGTCTGTCTAATTTTTTGCTTCCATGAAACTCCGGTTCCATCCCTTCCGTAAAGGTTTTGTCCTTCGTCTGGAAATCACGTTCAAAATCAGATTGTTTTGTACGTTCCCTGTTCTGATACTCCCGTCTGTGGTATTTTCCTTTTTTCTCGGATTGGTGGTAGGTATCCCTGCGGTGGTAATCATCCTTTTGCTGATGTTCCTCCTGCTCCCTGTCACCATCCTCCGTAAAAGTATTGTTTTCCTGCGAAAAATCGCTTTTCCTCTTACTGTCCGCATCCGTATTCTCAGACTTCAAATTCTTCTGCTCTGCGGAAGGATTTTCACTGTGTCCAAAAGTGTCCTGCTTCTGATACTGCTTTTTATTTCTGCGTTTTGTTGACAGCCCTGACTTCTGGACATTCTGTCCAAAGGTGTTATCCGCATCTCTTGGCTGATGTTTTTTTGATTTATCTTTTTTCTTTTCTGCCACTAATCAACATCCTCCTGTTTCACACTTTCTTCTGGTTTGGTATTCATAATCGCATAGGTCTTTGTGTCTGTCGGATATTTATCCACAAACGGAATGACCACGTTATCAAACAGAATCAGACCGGAGCCCGGCTCTGAATTGGTCACATGGGAAAGCTGCTTTTCCGAAAGCCCCAGCTTATCTGCAAGTATCGCCTGATCCTTTGCATTCTGGTTCAAGAGATAAACAAAATCGGAGTTACCAAGAATACCCTCGATTTCCTCCGACTTTAAAAAATCACCCACATTCTGTGTCAGACCTGTCGGAATACCGCCCCATTTTCTGAAACGCTTCCAGATTTCCACCGAATAAATGGCAGTCTGCCTCTCCTTTAGAAGAAGGTGGAACTCATCACAGTAATAACGGGTAGCGATTTTTCTCTCCCTGTTCTGCGACACCCTGTTCCATACGGCATCCTGTACGATGAGCATACCCAGCTCTTTCAACTGATTTCCCAAATCCCTGATATCAAAGCACATGATACGGTTCTTACTGTCCACGTTAGTGCGATGATTAAAATAATTCTGCGAACCATGCACATACAACACAAGGGAATTGGCAATACGCTCTGCTTTCGCATTCTTATGATCTAAAAGGGCATTATACAAATCCTCAAGGATAGGCATATTCTCCGGTACCGGATTTTCAAAATAGGCATCATAGATATGACGGATACATTCATCAATGATACCCTTCTCATCATTCTCCAGACCGTCCTTCCCTCCGGCAATCAAATCACACAGGGTAATGATAAAATCACTCTTTAGTTTCAGAGCTTCCTTATCTCCCTTATGGCTTAACTGAATATCCATCGGATTCAGATAATCTTTGGAATTGGTTGCCAGCTTTACCACCTGCCCATGCAAAGCTCCCACAAGGGCAAAATACTCGCCCTCCGGGTCACAGATAATCACATCATCCCTTGTCATAAGAAAGCAGGATAAAATCTCCCTCTTTGCACTAAAGGACTTACCACTGCCCGGTGTTCCTAAAATTACTCCGTTTGGTGTACGAAGCCGCTTTCTGTCTGCCATGATCATGTTGTTTGACAGGGCATTTAAACCATAGTAGATTGCCGGTGCAGGCATAAATAATTCCTGCGTACAGAACGGCACAAGAATAGCGGTACTCTTTGTGGTAAGCACACGCTCAATTCCCGTATCATTGCATCCAATCGGTGCGGAAGCCATAAGCCCCTGTTCCTGTAAATACTGCAAACATCTTAAGTTACAGTTTGCCTGCTGGATAATGCCGGACACCCTCTGCGTAATATTTTCAAGCTCCCTTTTGCTCCTGCCGTAACAGGTAATAAGGAAAGTCATTTTAATAATCTTCTGGTTACTGGTGTTCAGATCGTCAAGCAGCTCCAGCGTATCCTTTTCATAAGTGATAATATCCGTAGGAAGAATATCCATGTCATACCCACTGCGGACTGCCTTTTTCTGCTCCTCAATCTTCATCTTCTGAATATTGGTCAAAGCACCCTTTAACATCTTGATTGCCTTCACCGGGTCCATCGTCTGCATATGCATGGTAATAGTCAGGTTATCATCAATATCAAGGAGCTTCTTTAACAACTCATCATTAAAACGTGGTGCAATAATATCCAGATAATGGACACTGCCATACATCTTTCCTGCCTTAAATCGGCTTGGATAACGGAAGTCAAAGCCCGGCGGTGCAATGTAGTCCTTTACACTCTTACCGGACTCTGCCAGCTCCTTAAATGAAAAACGGAAAGGCTCCATGGTATCCTGATTAAAATACTCATGCAGGATACGCAGACGTTCCTTTCCGTCAAGGCTTTTGGCGTGGGTTCCAAGGTTTAATAAGTTTTTGATAACATCCTTTTCAATGTTATTCAGTTTTGATTTCGCTTCCTTATATCCCTTACACTCCGTACCAAAAATAAGATATTTTGATTTAATGATACCGTTATTGCCCTTTGCAGCCTGCTTCTTTAACATTTCCGTGTATTCCTCACGGATATCGTCAAAATCATCTCCCTGCAAAGGAATGTCAAACTGGTCTATCAGCGTCTGTTCGTTGACCTGCCTGTTAAATAAAAACAGTTCAAACCGGATAGACGGGTCAAAATAATTGATGAGCTTGCTGTACTCCTCTAAAATCTCCCCCTGGTCCTCTATTTCCAGAAGGTCATAATTTATATCATAAAATTCCACCATTTTTGTGTAGAAATCAGATGTCACCTGACAGATACCATCACGGAACATCTTTTTGAAAGTAATGGTATTCTGTGCCGTGGTAGGTTTCTCCTGTTCCTTATGGTTTCCTGCAAGAGTACGCTGAAGCTCTTTTAACCTTTTCTTTTCAGAAAAACTCAAGCCCGCTTTAGGCTTAGCAGTTTTCTTCTGACTACCCTGTAATCTTGCCTTTGGCTTTTGCTTCAAGGTAACGCACCTCCTTCTTCATTTTTTCCTGTTCCTCTAACCGATTGTAGAGATTTTCTGATTTATAGGGGCGTATTCCCGGTGTCAGGAATTTCTGCCTTATCACAAAGTACAGAATCTTTTCTGCCGGAAAACCGTCCTTTTCATACATTGCCAGAAAGAAAAACGGCAGCATGACAGCCACCATGATCAGTGCGGATGCCTGTGTCCCGATGATATCTTTGGTAAAGATATAAAAAGGAATTCCAACCGCACCTGCCGCACCAAAACAGATAAGCTGACGTTTTGTCAGATTCATTGCCACCTTTGTCTTGATACCGCTTAAATTCTTCGGCACTGCGACTGATATTGCCATAAACAGCCTCCTTCCTGATATAACGCTGCTTTAATGTGCATTAAAAATAGATTTGCTAAGGGAACCTGTCTTAAATAAGCTGAAGCACAGGATAACGGTATATGCTGCCACTGACCACAAAGCCGTATGTAGATTGCTCGCAACCGCAACGCTGGATACCAGCACCGCATAGATTGCCACACATACCATGATGAAAAATCCCTGAAATGCCAAAGCACAAAGTCCCTTGATATAATTACTTCCGATGCCGCCCCATTCCCGGTTGCTGAGTGTCGCAAACGGAACCGGAGCCACTGAAACATAAAGGTATATTTCAATCATTCGCCCATATAGCATGACGGTGATTAGCAGGGAAATGATTTTCATACATAAGCTGACAATCATGGTCTCTATTCCAAGTCCTATCAGTTCGCCTATCCCCATGGTGGAGAGCTGGCTGTTAAACATGGACTGTAACGTACTCGTCACATCCAGTGTCGTGGAGCCTGTAATAACTCCTGCCGCACTTGTAACGATATGGTTTCCCACATCAAAAATTGCCATGGTAATGTCAGAGGTATAGCTGACAAGCAATACTGCAATACATGCTTTCACAAGATAACGGAAGAAAAACTCACTCCCCATCTCATGCATGTTATTCTTATCCATTACCATGGTAATCAGCTCATAGCAGAGAATCGCACTAATGATCATCCCTGCTATGGGCACCATGACTGTATCTGACAGGTTGTCTATCATGGAAAAAATACCTGCGTTCCAAGAGCTGGGTGTCTGCCCAACCTCTCCGGCAATTGTTCCTACTTTCGTATTCACGTCAGTAAACATCGTTTCAAGATTGTCCAGCACCCATCCTTGCAGCATTTCCTTTATAAATTCAGTGATTTTCTCAATGATTGACCCCATGAATTATGAGAACAGCGTTGAAAGCTGTGGGATCACCGTCTGTGCTACGATAATGATACCGCCTCCGGACATAAGCTGTTTGATACCCTGCGACTTTGCACCGGGATTATCATTACCATAGCCCTCCAGAAGATTGATAACTCCCCACACGCCTACACCTGCTCCGATTGCGGTTACTACCGTCTTTAATCCTGTTACTGCTGTTGTAAAAAATGACATTTTAATCTACCTCGTTCTTTCTCTTAATTTTTTCAAAAAGAAAGAGTTTTGAGATGTATCAGCATACACAACAAAACTCTTTTTTCTTCTGGACACAATGTCCAGAGGTTAATGGTTCCATATTCAGTTGTCAGTTCTGCACCTTTAGACATTCTGTCCAAAAGTCGCTATTTCGTTGTATCGCCCTCAACTTCTCCACAATCAAAGGCATCATCCACCTCTGTGTCTGGCGTAACTTTCATGCGATGCAGATGCTTCACATAGTCCTCAATGTCAAAGGCATTTTTCGGGTCAAAATCGGACAGCTCTTTGTATCGCCTATGCTTTGTTATATCAAACTTATCTGAGAAGAAAGGTCTCACGCCTCTAAGCTGCATGATACATTTTCCGCCATCCATGACCGCTATCTCATCCTGACTCATAAGCTCTTTTCCGGTCTTTTGATAATTCAGACCATAGGACTGGCTCGTACCTCTTGTATCCGAGGTATTATAAAGGTCAATCGTTTCTTTACCCAATACTTCCGCCAACTCTTTTAACGTGGTCTTTTCCTTTCCTCCAAGGAATAATGTGGTATCACAATTGCCCTCTATGGTATCTGCATTGTCCTTGTAAATCGCCTTGAGCTGGGATTTTGACTGCAAAATAATAGAAGCTGATATTTCACGGCTACGGATTGTAGCGATCAGCTTCTCAAACTGTGGAATCTGCCCAATGTTCGCAAACTCATCAAGGAGCATGCGCACATGAACCGGGAGCCTTCCGTTATAAACATCATCTGCTTTATCACAAAGCAGGTTAAAGAGCTGTGAATACATGATTGATACCACAAAATTAAATGTGGCATCGGTATCGGAAATAATAACGAATAATGCTGTCTTTTCCTCTCCCAGAGTATCAAGCTCCAGCTCGTCATATTCCATAAGGTCACGCAGCTCCTTAATATCAAATGGTGCTAACCTCGCACCACAGCTAATCAAGATTGATTTCGCTGTCTTTCCGGCAGCAAGTTTATACTTTTTGTACTGTCTTACTGCAAAATGATTGGGTTTATCCGCTTCCAGCTCCTCAAACAATAAATCTACGGCATTTTTGAAATTCTCATCGTCCTCTCTGGCTTCGCTGGCATCAATCATATCAATCAGCATTGCGAAATTCTGCTCCTCTTCCGGAGCTTCATACCAGATATAAGCGATAAGTGCCGTATAATAGAGCTTTTCAGCCTTTACCCAGAAGTCCTCACCGGATTGCTGTCCCTCTCCTTTGGTGTTGACTATAATCGTGTTTACAAGTTTCAAAATATCCTTTTCGCTCCGAATGTAGGCGAAAGGATTGTAATGCATGGATTTAGCAAAGTTTATGGTATTCAAAACTTTTATCTTGTACTTGCCCCTTTTTAACATTTTTCCGCACTCCACCAGTACTGTTCCTTTCGGATCAGTGACAACGTAGGAGCTGTGCATCTGCATCAGGTTTGGCTTCACAAAAAAGCGAGTCTTGCCGGAACCAGAACCACCGATAACAAGAATATTTTTATTTCTTGCATACTTCGGCTCTTTCGGTCTGCCGGACATCATCAGCCGTTCTGTCTGTGTCAGAAGGACATTATTTTCAAACACAGAGTCCATATATGGCTCTATGTCCTTGGCATTTCCCCACCTTGCAGAACCGTATTCTACACCCTGCCGGAACTTCTTGGCATTCTTGGCTTTGTAATACACCACAAGTCGGAGTGCTATACCACCTGCCACACCAATCAGTAAATCTCTTGGGTGGAAGCTGGGCAAAGGGTTGGCAAACAGCTTATCAAAACGGTTCATGACTGCCATCATCTTATCAGAAGCATTTGTACCTTCTGATACTCTCCACAGCCATGCAACCTTATCACAGAAATATCCAGCAAAGATATAGGGCAGATTCAAAAACACCAGCTTCTTGGTATCCATACCACCTGCTTTTGCTTTCAGATTTTTCGGGATAGCTTTCAGGTCTTTGGTTATGCCTTCAATGATGTTACTCAAAGGCTCTGCCCCCTGTCCTTATTCTTTTCCCGGCTCCGTTCTCTGTTCTTATTCTGTGATACTGCATCCCTGAAGCGTTTCAGTTTCTCCCTTACGGAAGTCCTGCCCTTTCGTTTCTCATTACCATAAACAAATTCCTTGAATGCCTGTGCTACCGCATCGGCATCCCTGCCCTTGAAAAATACCACATATTTCGGCGGGTCTGTTGTCTTGTCTTTCTTGACGGCGAAATCAACATTATATTTACGAGCTACCCGCTCAAAAGATTTGATATTGCCATCCGTCACTTCGATAGACGAAACCCCCACGCCTTCGCCAACCAGCTTTTTCACAGAAGTTTTACCATGCATTTTCTGTGCTTTCTGCCTGCGGTGGTTCAGATACATCCGCATTGCAGCCTTCAAGACGTTGGCATCCAGTTTAGCGGTCTTAATTACAAGAGCGATTGTTTTCTGCGTTACTTCCTCTTGCATAAGTACCTCCGATCTGCATTTCCATGTGCGTATGCTCCGCTAAGGTGGAACATACAGCCGATGTAATAAATACCTCATAACTCTCCTTTCCGCTTCTGGACATCGTGTCCAAAAGCAATAAAAAAAAGGCAGCTACAAATCTCTCGACTTATAACTGCCCTGACGCTGTTGTAATATTTTACAATATCTAAAATAAATCTGATTTCTTATAATATGCCTTATAATACTTTTCTAATGTAGTATCATACTCTTTATTCCCATGATCTTTTCCGGTCTTTATGTGTGCTAACTCATCCAATATTACATTTATCAAAAATACACTTTTTCCTTCATGTATATGAGCAATCTGTGGTATCTTTCTTTTAAAATCACCCACGTTGCTAGTCATAATAGCTGCTGTAGAGATATAAATTTGTTTTGTATTAATATAACAAAATCCATATTTATACTGAGCTTGATATACAAATGAAGGCATCAACATTTTGCCATTAAATCTATTTTCAATATAATCCTTTTCATCAAATATAACCCACTCTATCTCATCATCATTTATTCCAATTTTTTGTTTTATATCATCTATAGCTTCTTGAAGTATAATACGGTATATAGCAAAATTGGTGTTTTCAGATTTTATGTAACTCATCTCACATTTCACCTCTTCATTTATCTTAACATTTCTGGTAAAATTTCCTCTTTGAAAACCAAATATTTATTATCCATTGTATCATCATCCTGCAACCTCAAGCAAGGGTTCTCTTCATCATACATATAACTTATATTAGTCACATAATAATCATATAATCTTCTCAAAACCTCTAATACAATACGATTTTTTTTCCCCTCTAAGGATAAAGTATCATATCTATCGAAAATCACTTTCTCAATGGGTATTTTATATCCCAAACAATAATATTTACTGTTCTTTATGTATTCCTCCAATACATCTTCTCTTCCAATAACTTGCAACATTTGATTTAAAAACTCAGGTCCCCAATACAAACTTCTAGCATAAGAATTTTTATATAATAAGTCCTTAAATGCAAATCCATTAAAGCAATAATCTTCTCTTCCTTCATAATAGCCCATCCGCCACTTTACATTACTCTCATTTCCACCATGGACATTTTCAAAAGTTTCCAACTTTCCTCTATGAAATAATTCCAAATGCTTTTCACCCTTTTTGAAAATAATATCATATTTCTTCAAAAAACTTGAAACAACTGTATCATTAAGTAGTAAGTCATATAAATTATATCCACGAAAGTCGTCATTTTCTGAATTTAACCTACGCGAAAAATGAAAAAATAAAATCTCATCCACACTATTTTTTTTAATATACTTGTAAATAAAATCTGAGAATATTGTCTCCAAAGAATCATAATCAGAGTTATATGCTTTATCAAATATATTACATAGTACCTTTTCATCTATTCCAAGATATTTATAAATAGATTCTTCCATTGCTTTTTTAGTATGAGTATCTATATACATAACTGCTCTCCTTTTGGCATCTATTCAGCCCACATATATACTATAAAAATCAGCATAAATATTTTTATCATCAGTTCTTACATCATCAAATAACAATGCTTGAAACAGAACATCACCCACATTCTTCAGCTTGACCATCCCATACTCTTTTTCTGTAAGCCCTTCAACTTGCATATCCTGCAAAGCAGCCTCTTTCCTCGCCACCAGACAATGCGTATATAATGCCATGATATATTTATCCGACATAAGGAAGGCGTATGTTTCATTCCCCTGATATGTATATCGGCACTTTTCCAGATTTTCTTGCGGTATATCGAAATAACATCTGACAGTTTCCAGATATACATCTCCATTATACTGCGGCTTTAGCTTCTTTGCATATCTTCTGATTGTTGCAAATATATTATTTCTCTCTACGGCTGTCTTTGTTCGCTTAAATACAGGCTTTTTCCCACGCAAGTCCATATAAACATTATTTAAGATAGTCTTTCCGGCATACTGCTTGAAATCACCTATCCTTAACAAATAGGATAGCACCTCCAGCAATTTCTCCTTTGATGTTATCTCCTGATACGAATAATCCCCAAATTCAATATGATCCAGCTTCAAAGGGCAGCTCCCCTTCGCTATCTCACGCTCCATGACCCTGTTAATATCTCTCATTGATTCCATCTATATATCTCCTTCCCGCTTCTGGACATCGTGTCCAAAAGCACAAAAAAAGCAGCTATAAGTATTTCACTCATAACTGCCCTAACGCTGTTACCTGATTATTCTATTCCTGCCGTTTTTGCAAATCCGGCTTTTCTATTCATAAGTTCCTCTTGTTTCTCCTTTGGCAGACACCGGAATATCTCATGATATCCCATTCCTGCCATCGGTGTTCCTTTTGCCAGAAGAAAAAGCTGCGTGTCAAACCATTCCTCCCACAAGTTCTCAAACATGCTCCGGCTGTCCGTAAAGGTTATTGCATCTTCAAAACCCTGTGGCGGTCTATAATACTGTAATTTAACAAAACCGTATCTTCCCGCATCCACGACAAGTATATTCTCAATCTCATACAGCTCTGCAAAAGCATCTGCAACCTTTCTGCATTTTTCCCTTTCACTGTCTGTAATGTATATTTCTTTCACAATTAACCATCCTCCTGTTTCAAAACCACACTACCTGCATCTATATCCTCAATCTCCAGAAATAAACCATTATTGTCTTTACCATTTACATACTTTATGGTGCATACACGCACCATATTATTATAAGTTCCCTGCCATTAAAATACAAGGTAGGAAAGGAGTTGCCAGTATGATTAAATACGATCCCCTTTGGCAAACGCTTAGGGCTAAAAACATCAGTCAGTACCAGCTCATTAAGGACTATGGCATTGACAAAGCACAGCTTCAGCGGCTCCGGCAAAATATGGTGGTAAAGACCATTATTCTGAACAGGCTATGTCAGATACTTGACTGCCGGATTGAAGATATTATGGAATATGTTCCAGATGACAAGTAGAGGCATTGTTCATGATTGATTGACAATGCCTTTTTTGTTGCTCTTTTTTCTTTTACACCTTTGGACATTGTGTCCAGAAGTGTCCTGCTATTACTTTTATTATCTCCGTAAATATAACGATAATCCTCACAACAACAATAATACCACCAATCAGACCTCCAACGATACAATTCAGTGCTAGTATTCCCATACTTCCTGCAATTCCAAAATTCTTCGGCACAAGAAACATACACATTTTTCTGATACCGTAGGGGCATCCTACCAAAATCCAATAAAGGAAATAATCAAACCCATCTGCTTTATTGCAAACTGGATAACAGGTAATCATCCACAGAACAAGAACACATACCTGAATAATTATTTTAAACAATGCCTTTTTCATGCCAGCCACCTCCGTACATATCGTGCTGCACTTCCTGCTGATAATAATGATTCATCGTTGAGGGTGCATTATAAAGAGCAGTAACCATATATGCCTTGATATTGGTTATTTTCGTATTTGTATCATGCATACAGCCAATCACATACTCCAGATGTCCACTGTTCAGCTTCAGGAATTTAGATTTTACAAGCTCATAGGGATAATCCTCTCCTGCAATCCGGATTGTTGTACGTTTTACACATACAACCTCACAGATAACCTCAAAAAGTTCCTCATACAAAGCCTTGTTCTGCCAGTCATCATACTTCATGTGATGCTCATATTCGATGTTATCCTTAATCAGTTCTATGTATGCATTAACATCATCCATCACATCAATCTTTTTTTCTGACCTACTCTCATTACCAGATTGATTGATAGGATTGGTATAACTTATATCAGTATAACTCTGATTAGTTTGATTATAGTTAGTATAAATAGGGTCTGCTTTATGAACTTCTGCAAGTTCACTTTCTGAACCTCTTGAAGTCTGCATTGTGAACTTCTGGTGTTCTAAATCCTGAACCTCTTGAAGTTCAATTTCTGAACTTCTGGAAGTATGCATATTAGACTTCTTGAGGTTCAGTTTTTGAACTTCTGTGGTTTTATCAGCATTATCGGACTTTTCTTCTGTCTGTGCATCAGTAATTGTAGAAAAATTCTTCACATAAATTATGTCCGGCTTTCCAAGTCCACGGCGTTTCTTTTCAATCAGACCGATTCCGTTTTCGGTATCAAGCTCTTTCATAATCTTAACGCAGGTTGCCTTTGCACATCCCAAATCTTCCATAATGGCATCCACCGTATAAATGATGTAAGCCCTGTTTTCATCATCCAACCAGCCGTTTTTCATGGATAATGACATTCTGTCAAGCATCAGCCCATAGAGGAGCTTAGCATCACTGCTAAGCCCCTTAAATCTCTCGTCTTTAATCAAAAGTCGGGGAACACGATAAAAAGAGAACTGCTCTGCTTCAATTCCGTAGTAATAATCAAAGTTTATTGTATCGCCCACTTTACCGTGCCTCCTTTACTGCTTATTCGACGCCTTTCCGGTGTTCCATTCTTCCAATAGCTGATAGATAATATTTTCTATATCTTCACTGGAATAATCCTCCGTAAAATATCTGCTGATTTTATCAGCCTTAATTGTAACTTTTCTTTCCTTTGGCTTTTCCTCCGTCAATATCAGTCTTACCATTGGCAGAGTCAACTCGCCGTTTTTCCCATATTCCTTTAACTTTGATGATTGGGTAGTCGAGATAGCTGCACCCGTTTCTTCAAGAATGAACTGCACCCATTCCTGTGCCTGCTCTGTCAGAAAAGATATGTCAACCCCCTGTACCAGACCGATTTTTTTCTTATCAACCATATCCAGCAATTCATCTGACAGCCGTGCAAGCCATATATAACGCTGAACCGTCTTGCCACTCTCTCCGGCTGCTTCTCCCACTTCATCAAGACTGCTTCCATTTCCCTTTTTGCCCTGATGCTTCATGGCTTCATACTTCATGGAATAGGCTCTAGCCTTTTCACTTGGGAGAATATCTTCCCTCTGGATATTAGTATCTACCATAATCACCGTAGCTTCATCATCATTGTAATCTCTGATAAACATAGGCATGGAGGAAAGACCTGCAAGCTCACAGCCATGTTTTCTGCGGTGTCCGGCGATTATCTCATAACCGCCCTCTTCTCTTGGTCTTGCAATACCGGGCATAAGCACACCATAGTTTCGGATGCTCTCCACTGTTTCCTGCATCTTTTCATCATCCAACACCTTAAAAGGGTGTCCTTTGAACTCATAAAGCTCTGAAAGAGGTATCTCCTGCACCTGATCGGTGCCCGCTGACATATCAGAAGCACCGAATAAATCATCAAAACTGTTTAGCTTTACCTTTGCTGCACTTCCTGCCTTATTCATTGCCAAGCACCTCCTCCGTCAAAGATTGATAGGCACTTGCTACTTTTCCCTTTGGGTCATGCTGATAGATGCTGACGCCCTCTGCCGAAATCTCGGCAGCTCTTACGGAAATCGGAATGCTATTCTCAAATATCCTTACTTTGCTGCCATAATTCTCAATCAGTAATGCACTGATGTCCTTTGCATAATTTGTCCTGCAGTCAACCATGGTCAGCAAAATACCCTCAATGGACAGCTTCGGATTTATCTGACGCTTCACCTTACCAATCGTCTTAATAAGCTGTTCCAGACCTTTCACTGGCAGATATGCCGCCTGTACCGGAATTAAGATACTGTCTGCACAGGCAAATGCATTTATGGTTATCATGCCAAGTGACGGCATACAGTCAATCAGGATATAATCATATCTTTCTTTCACCTGCTCTATGTAGGAACGCATCACAAGCTCTCTGCTCATGACATTTACCAAGGATACCTCCAGACCGGATAATTCGATATTGCCCGGCATAAGGTCAATTCCTTCCTCATGCCTTAAAATACCGTAATCATCTTCCATTTCCACATCATTGATGATATTTGCCATCACAGTCGCAAGTGTTTCCTCCAGCTTGTCCGGCTCTGTAAATCCCAAACTTGCAGTCAAACTGCCCTGTGCATCGGCATCTATCAGCAGAACTCTCTTTCCCTGCTTTGCTAATCCTATTCCCAAATTACTTGTTGTGGTGGTCTTTCCAACTCCACCTTTCTGATTTGCGATTGCTATTATTTTACACATGATACATTCTCCTTTACTCTCTGCTAACTTTCTGCTACATTAGTCTTTTTCACTTCTACATACGCTCTGTAAAACTTCTTTGTCCCTTTATTCGGGTATAAATCTGAAAACTCTGTCACTTCGATTTTGGAATTTCTTTGCAAAATCTTCCCAAACCATTTAATATCATTCTTTGTTCCCATCAATCGAACCTTTAACATCAATCTGCTCCTCCAAACAGGGCATACAGTTTCCGGTTATAGGTTGCATATTCCGGATACCGGATTTGTATTGCCTGCCAAAAATATGGTGCATAGGCACAGCAGAATAATTCCTCCACTGTGTACTGTCTGCACTCGTTAATTTGCTCCTCTGCGTCCGTGTAATCATCCACGCTTGGTGCGGCATTGCAATATAGATTAAATGCCATTCTGACTACTTTCACGCTTCCGCTGGTCTGCCAGCCTTCATGCAAACATTCTGTTTTTACACAACCTGTTTTAAAATCATAAATGCGGTTCGCATTTCTTCTGGTATCATCGTTAATGCCAAGGCAATAGCAAAGTGCCTTGTGGTACACGTCCTGATACCTTACTTCTTTCAATTTCTCGTAGTAGAATTTCTCATGTGCTTCACTGATAAAAATAATGCTCTCTTTCTTTGTGTTTTCTGCTCCTAACGCTGTACTATTCATGCTTAATTCCTCCAATTCTTTATTTTTGACCATAACCACACCAGCAGCATAGCTGCTCGTTGTTGCGGCATTCGCCAAATGCTCATGCAAGCATGGCACTTGGCTCATTGCAACACGCAAAAAGGACACTCCCAAATTTTCACTTGGAAAGTGTCCTTGAAGTACAAAATATAAAATTGAATGTCGCACAAAACGTATTATTAAGTATTATTCCGTATTATGCGTAGCAAATTTGTAGTAAATTTGTAGTAAATCACAACTTGTAATCGCTGAAACCCTTGATTTTACTGGATTTATTTATCTAACGACTTCATCGTCGGGAAGAGCAGGACATCTCTGATAGCTGCAGAGTTGGTAAGCAGCATGCACATTCTGTCGATACCGAAACCGATACCGCCTGTAGGAGGCATACCGATCTCCAGTGCGTTTAAGAAGTCTTCGTCTGTGTGGTTTGCTTCTTCATCACCGGCAGCAAACAGTTCTTCCTGTGCTTTGAAACGCTCTCTCTGATCGATCGGGTCGTTTAACTCGGAGTAAGCATTTGCCATTTCCCAGCCGTTCATGAAGAACTCGAAACGTTCTACATAGTCTGGATTTTCCGGTTTCTTCTTTGTTAATGGAGAGATCTCTACCGGATGATCCATAACAAAGGTTGGCTGTAACAGATGTTCTTCTACGAATTCCTCGAAGAACAGGTTCAAGATATCGCCCTTTTTGTGGCGCTCTTCAAATGCAATATTCTTTTCTTTTGCAACGGCTCTTGCTTCTTCCAGAGTGTGGATCTCATTGAAATCTACACCGGAATACTTCTTAACAGCATCTACCATGGTAATGCGCTCAAATGGCTTTCCAAGATCCATTTCAATGCCATTGTAAACGATCTTGGTAGTTCCAAGAACTTCCTGTGCAACGAAACGGTACAGATTTTCTGTTAAGTCCATCATGCCGTGGTAATCAGTATATGCCTGGTATAACTCCATCAGGGTGAATTCCGGGTTATGTCTTGTATCAAGACCTTCGTTACGGAATACACGGCCGATCTCGTATACTCTCTCCAGACCGCCTACGATCAGACGCTTCAGATAAAGCTCAAGGGAAATACGCAGCTTCAGATCTTCGTTCAGAGCATTGAAATGGGTCTCAAATGGTCTTGCAGCAGCGCCGCCTGCATTTGCAACCAGCATAGGAGTCTCTACTTCCATGAAGCCTTCGCCACCTAAGTATTTACGGATCGCAGCTAAGATCTTGGAACGTTTTACGAAAGTATCCTTTACTTCTGCATTCATGATCAGGTCTACGTAACGCTGACGGTAACGCATATCTGTATCAGTCAGACCATGGAACTTCTCCGGAAGAACCTGAAGGCTCTTGGAAAGAAGGGTCACTTCGTCTGCGTGAACGGAGATCTCACCGGTCTTTGTGGTGAATGCTTTTCCCTTTACGCCTACGATATCACCGATATCCATTTTCTTAAAATCTTTGTATGCATCTTCACCGATGCTGTCTCTTGCCACATAAACCTGGATATTTCCCTTCAGGTCCTGAATGTTGCAGAAAGAAGCCTTACCCATAACACGCTTAAACATTAAACGTCCGGCAATGCTTGCTTCTTTTCCTTCCCACTCTTCATAATGTTCCTTAATATCCATGCTGTGGGCAGTTACATCATATTTTGTGATCTGGAAAGGGTCCTTTCCAGCTGCCTGAAGTTCTGCCAGCTTGTCACGGCGTGCCTTCAGTACATGGTTTAAATCCTGCTCTGTCTGATTTGACTTCTGCTGCTCTCCCACGTTTTTTTGCTCCTTTGTGATAAAGTTTTAAATTCAACTATGATACTCTCTGGATCTCCAGTACCTTGTACTGAATAATTCCAGCCTGTGTTTCTACGTCTACAACATCTCCTACAGACTTGCCGATGAGAGCGCGTCCTACAGGAGCTTCATTGGAGATCTTGTTCTGAAGGCTGTTTGCCTCAGTGGAACCTACGATATAGAATTCCATCTCCTCGTCATATTCTACGTCCAACAGTTTTACCTTGCAGCCGATGTTGATCTTGTTTACGTCGATTTCTTCTTCTACAACAACTTCAGCGTTCTTTAACAGTTTTTCCAGCTCTTCAATACGAAGCTCGATGTCTCTCTGCTCATCTTTTGCTGCATCGTACTCAGCGTTCTCGGAAAGGTCTCCCTGCTCTCTTGCCTCTTTGATCTTCTGAGCTACTTCTTTTCTTCTGACTACCTTCAGGTTCTGCAGCTCATCCTCGTACTGCTTCAGTCCGGCATATGTCAAAATGTGTTTCTTGTCTGCCATTTTTCCTGCTTCCTTCCTTTTGCTATTTGCTTACAACATGCATTCAGGGGCATCTTTTAATCTGCCCATTGCAATCTATGCGTTATCTGCACCTTTCATGTCCCTGTTTTTGTTTCACGAAAAATGTCTTCAGTATCTCTTAAAATACCCCACACATTCAGTGTATTATATAGGAAAAACCAGTCATTGTCAAGTGCAGCCACAGGCGCAAAAAACCCTTTCCCACCGCAAAAAGCCTGCGGCAGGAAAGAGTTTTATATGTGCTAAAACGTTTTTAATCACTCATCCCAGTTATGATATACAGCCTGAACGTCATCATCCTCATCTAACAGATCCAGGATACGGTTTAATTTCTTAATATCATCTTCATTGGAAAGCTCTACCCATGTCTGTGGGATCATGGTAACATCTGCTTCCATCATCGGGATCTTTAATGCTTCTAATGCTTCACGTACTGCACTGAAATCATCTGGTGCAGTGATTACTTCGTAGCTGTCTTCTTCCTCGGAGAAGTCCTCAGCGCCCGCATCTAATGCAGCCATCATCAGTTCGTCAGCATCCATCTCGCACTCTTCTTTGTCGATGATGATCTGACCCTTCTTATCGAACATATAGGAAACACTTCCTGGAGTTCCTACGTTGCCGCCGCCCTTTGTAAATGCGCTTCTGACATTTGCTGCAGTACGGTTCTTGTTGTCTGTCAGAGTATCTACGATAATAGCAACACCACTTGGGCCGTAGCCTTCGTATGTAAGTGTTTCGTAGTTTACGGAAGCTGCATCGCCTGCTGCCTTCTTGATTCCACGGTCAATGGTATCGTTTGGCATGTTGTTTGCTTTTGCCTTTGCAATAACATCACGAAGCTTGCTGTTGTTTGCCGGATCTGGTCCGCCCTCTTTTACAGCTACTGCTAACTCTCTGCCGATCACAGTAAAGATCTTACCTTTAGCAGCATCGTTACGCTCCTTTTTGTGTTTGATATTAGCAAATTTTGAATGTCCTGACATTGGTATAACACCCTTTCTTTATTTCTTGTTTCTTTCGTTTACGAAATTTTACAATATCATCTCTGATATTACATCTTTTCTATACTAACACGATTTTTTTTATCTGACAAGATAAAATCAGACCTGGATCGCCAGATTTTTAAGCCATTTTTTCTGACGGTAGCGTATATAGCCCAGGATCAGCTTATAAACTTCTTCTGACATAACAAGGGCATAGACCCCGTAAATAGGCAGATGCCATACTAATGCGCCTAAAAACGCCAGCGGAACTCCAATGCACCATACACCGCTGGTATCCAGGAACAGGCACATCCTGGTATCACCACCGCTTCGCAGTACACCTACGATATTTACATAGTTAAACATCTTTGCAGGCATATAAGCAACAAATACCAGCAGACACCGGCTTACATCCATGGCTACTTCCGGTGTAATGCTGTAAATACCGATGATCTTCCACCTTCCAAGTATCAGACACACCCCTGCTGTTATAGTAACAATAAACTGCAGGATAAAAAACTGGGTAGCATATTTTTCTGCACGTTTTAACTTACCAGCACCAAGTTCATTTCCCAGGATAACTGCTGTGGCTGCGCTTAAGCCCTGGAATAATACCACCGCAATGTCCTGAATGGTGGTTGCAATAGTAATAGCTGCCACTGCGTCATCGCTCATACGTCCATACGCCAGGGAATACATGGTAGTGCCCAGTCCCCACATAAATTCATTTGCAATGACCGGGGCGGATGTTTCCAAAAACTGAGTGATAAACGCCTTATGCCAGCCAAACATTCCCTTCGGTCCGCAGGCAAGAGGCAGTTTCTTCCCATATACATAGAAAAGTACCAGAGTCACCTCAATGCATCTGGCAGTAAGTGTAGCGCAGGCAGCACCGGCTACGCCCATGGTCGGTGCGCCAAACTTTCCAAAAATAAGCACATAGTTTAAGCAGATATTAACAACAATGGCAATACAGCTGCAGATCACCGGAAATACTACTTTATTGGTAGCGCGAAGCATTGCCACATATACATTGGTAAGCGCAATAAACGGATAGCTTAAAGCTGCGATCCGAAGATACTTTGCCCCCAGTTCAATGCTTCCCTCACTGGTGGTAAAGATCCTCATGACCATTCTGGGAGCCGTAAGGGCCGGGACCACAAAAAACATGGCTCCCACCATAGCAAGCATCACACAAAGTCCTAAAACCTTCCTGATATTTTTCACATCACCGCTGCCCCAGAACTGGGCTGCTAAAATACCACCGCCGCTGACAATTCCAAAAACCAGCAGTGAAAACACGAAAAACACCTTATTTGCAAGTCCAACGGCTGCGATCGCTGTTGATCCCAGTCCTCCGATCATAAGGGTATCTACCATATTTACAATGGTATTTAACATTCCCTGTAGTGCCACCGGGCATGCGATCATAAGTGCCTTTTTTAAGAAGCGCCCGTCATGAAGCATTTCCCAGGTACTTTTTAATATTCCTCCCATTTTTATCTCCATTATCTGTTGTTGTCTTTACATAAGAACAGCCTGGAAAAGCAGGACTGTACCACTCACAGCCTATGTATGCAGTTCCAGACTTATCATTAATGCCTCATTTACCTTCTGTAACAGTTCTCCGTCAATGTGACAGATCTTCTCCTTTAACCTCTGCTTGTCAATGGTCCTGACCTGCTCTAAAAGGATCACGGAATCCCGTATCATGTCACAGCTTCCCCTGTTTAATTCTACATGGGTAGGCAGCTTCGCCTTGTTCATCCTTGATGTGATCGCTGCGCAGATCACTGTCGGACTGTGCCGGTTTCCCACATCATTCTGGATGATAAGGACCGGCCGCACACCGCCCTGTTCAGACCCTACAACAGGTCTTAGATCTGCGTAATAAATATCTCCGCGTCTGATGATCACAGCCTTCACTCTCCGTCATATTCTTACCCTTAGTATTGACACATTTTTAAAATGTATACACTACTGTTATCATATGAGGAGAAATGCTTTCCGGAGCCTGTTTACCCGTATATCACGAATTTAATATTAAAAAACTTATTGTAACCTACTGAAAATTACTCAAATCCCTTAAATACATCATCAAAATAATCTTTGGTACCCACTACTTTTCCGTCTTTTAAGTAAACTCTCGGTATACGTTTTCCGATATCGCAGATCATTTCATAATGGAAACCGCCGGACTTTTCTGCCAGTTCTTCCATCGTAATGCATTCAGCCCCGTCACTGCCTAAAAGGGTAACTTCATCATCTTCCTGTACATCCGGGATATCTGTTACATCTACCATAAACTGATCCATGCAGATACGGCCTAAAATAGCTGCTCTCTTGCCGTGGATCAGCACATCTCCTTTTCCGGAAAGGGAACGGACATAACCATCTCCATAACCTACAGGAATGGTTGCTACTTTCATGGTATGGTCTGCCACAAAGGTGCCGCCATAGCTGACTGCTGTACCGGCTTCAATCTCCTTGATGTAGGTAATGCAGCTTTTGATCTCCATAGCTGGTGTCAGTTTTACGCTGTTATGATCTACCTCATCAGAAGGATACATGCCATAAATGGCAATACCGGCCCTTACCATATCCATATGATTGGACTCTAATGACTCAACGATACCGGCACTGTTGGAGCAGTGGCGGATCGGGATCTTTACCCCCAGTTCCTTAAGGTAGCCTAAAAATTCTTTATAACGGCGGTACTGCTCTTCATAAGCGGATTTATCTGTCTCATCTGCTCTTGCAAAATGGGTAAACAGACCTTCTACTTCAATGCCCTCTAAGGCTGCAATGGCTGCTGCCTCTTTTGCATGTTCTCTGTCTGCTTTCATACCGATCCGGCTCATACCTGTGTCCAGTGCCAGATGCACCACTGCCTTTTTGCCCTGTTTTAATGCCAGGTCTGACAGTTTTTTTGCTTTTTCATACTGGAACATGGCAGTGCGGATATCGTAGCGCAGCAGATCCTCATAGCGTGACTCATGGGTCACACCCAGAATAAGGATGGTCTTATTGATCCCATGTCTGCGAAGGATGATGCCCTCATCAATAGTAGCTACTGCATATCCAAACACATAAGGTTCAATGGTTTTTGCCACAGGAACGCTTCCATGTCCATAGCCATCTGCTTTCACCGATCCCATGATCAGGGTAGATGCAGGCAGATTGTCCCGCATGGATCTCATATTAGAAGCAACAGCATCCAGGTTTACTGTTGCATATACTCTGCTGTAAGGTCTCATATATGTTTTATTTCCTCCCGGCGTATTCATGCCTTCCTAAACGATCTCTTTCTGAAAACGCACTAAAGTGCGCTAAGCTTTAATTATACACCATACGCCGCATTTTTCAAGAAGGTTTCCCAGTCATTCAATCAGTTTTTGCCAACATATTTATTCTGCTGCAACTGGTACGGTTTACCCATTGCGTCTCACTGCCTCGTCCATAACATCCCCTACTGCCTGGGATAATTCTGTGGCCAGCAGACTGTGGCTTCCTGCCCCGGCTGCTTTCTCTCCTGCCAGACCGTGAACATACACACCCATGCGGGCTGCTTCTTCCTCTTCCATGCCAATTGCTAAAAGTCCCGCGATCGTACCGGTAAGCACATCCCCGGAACCGGCTTTTGCCATGGCACTGCAGCCGCTGGTATTAATATAAAGGCCGCCTTCCTGGCCTGCAACTACCGTAGCTGCATCCTTTAATACGCAGGTAACTCCATACCGGGATGCATAAGCACTGGCTGCTCCCACCAGATCTTCTTTTAGCTGGCTGATGGTCTGTCCTGTAAGTCTTGCCATTTCACCAAGATGTGGGGTAATGATAATATTTTCTGTATAATAAGAAGTAAGATAAGGATGGGATGCAATGGTATTTAACCCATCTGCATCCAGGATCACCGGAACATAGGCACTGGTAAGTATATCCTCTACCAGATATTCTACATAAGGCTCACTTCCAAGTCCCGGTCCTAAAACCACTACACTTGCCCATTTCATCTGTTCCTCGATCATTTCTTTAAATTCTTCTCTTCCCTGAAGAAGCTGATCCGGAGTATAGGATGCAATGATCGCCTCCGGAAGGAGTCCCTGAAGGATGGGACGGTTTTCTTCTACTGTGAGGATCTTTACCAGTCCGGCTCCTGCTCTGTAGGCAGTAAGGGCACTTAAATAGGCAGCACCACACATACCTGCACTTCCCGCTGCGATCAGCACTTTTCCAAAAGTTCCTTTGTTGGAGTCTGCTTTTCTTTCAGGAATGTGGCAAAGATCTTTCTTTTCATAGGCAAAAGCCCGTTCCGGTCTGCCGCCTTCTTCCTCTTCCCCTTCTAATGCCATTTCAGGAAAGCCGATATCTTTTACCAGCACTTTTCCTGCATAACTTCTTCCCGGGTAAAGGGCAGTTCCCATTTTTTCCCAGCCAAAAGTCACAGTCACATCTGCTTTTAAAGCAGTTCCCATAACAGCGCCTGTATCTGCGTGGATACCGGAAGGAATGTCTACTGCCACACAGAAAGTATGCTCCTGTTCTCTTATCTGGTTCAGGTCATCTAAACATCTTTTATAATTTCCTTCTACCGGACGGCCAAGACCTACTCCGAATACTGCATCAATGATAACGCAACAGTGTTTTCCTTTCTTTTCTGTCTCGATCTCCTGCCATGGTTTTACAGAAATTCCCAGTTTTCGGGCAATGGAAAGCTGTGTTTTTAATTCCACTGTTCCTCTGTTTTCATCCCCTGCCATATAAATGCATACGGGATAGCCTTTTAAATGGAGCATTCTGGCCGCTGCAATACCGTCTGCTCCGTTATTGCCACTGCCGCACACAGCCCAGACGATCTCATCTTTTTTTGCTGCCTTTTCTGCCTCTGCAGCCACTGCCATAGCCGCCCGTTCCATTAATACCATAGACGGAATACCGATCTCCTGAATGGTTTTGGCATCCGTTGCTTTCATTTTTCTTCCTAATAAAAGAGTCCTCATTTTTTCTGCTCTCCTCTTCCTTCTCCTACTGCAAAAGCCATTGCCAGTCCATTTGTATTGGAAATAGAAACATGGATCTGCTCCATTCCCATTTTTTCAAACTGTTCTAAAGCTCCACCATAAAGACGTACATAGGGTTTTCCCAGTTCATCCCGCAAAACCTCAATATCTCCCGGCATAAAGGTGCGAAAACCTGTGCCAAACACCTTGGCTACCGCCTCTTTTACAGCAAAAGAGCCGGCAAGCTTAGAGGCAGACCCTCCTGCTTGCCGGCTTTCCGCCTCTGTAAATGTGCGTGACACAAAATGTTCTTTTTCGCAGGCCTTCCTCATACGGTCAATTTCCACCAGATCCGTTCCTACTCCCAGTATCATCACGTTTACTCTCTTTTTATTCTTTTTTTGTATCCTCTGCATCAGACTTTTCCTGCATGTTGCACACACGGTAAGACAGACGCATCAGACTCTCTGATAAGTGTACATTTTCTACTACTACATCATCCGGCACTACCAGATCTGTGTGGGCAAAGTTCCAGATTGCCTTGATGCCGGCTTTGATCAATCGGTCAGCAATCTCCGGAGCCTTTGTCTTTGGAATGGTAAGTGCTGCGATCTGGATATTATTTTCCCTGATAAAGGTTTCCAGATCATCCACAGAACGGATCTCAATGCCGCGGATCACCAGTCCGATCAGCTTTGGATTGATATCAAACATTCCTCTGATAACAAATCCTCTCCGCTCAAAATTCGTATAATTGGCAATGGCCTGTCCCAGATTACCTGCACCAATGATGATCACATTGTGCTGACGGTCAATTCCAAGGATCTTTGCGATCTCTGAATAAAGATATTTTACGTTATATCCGTAGCCCTGCTGGCCAAAGCCACCAAAATTGTTAAGGTCCTGACGGATCTGAGACGCCGTTACCTTCATTCTGCTGCTCAGTTCATTAGAAGAAATACGCTCTACTCCTTCCTCGATCAGCTCGCCAAGGTAGCGATAATATCTGGGCAGTCTTGAAATTACTGCTTTTGATATCTCTTTGCGTTCCATTTTAACCCTCTCCTTCTTGTTCATGATTCACCCCCTTGCATTATCGGGGTATGATAACTCTAGTATCCATTATAATCAGACGTTAAATAAATGTCAAATCTGTTTTTCAGTATGTTCTTGAAAAAATTATTTTCCTATATTATACTGTTTGGTGCGAACCGGCTCATTTTGTCGGGAAAATACTTAATTTTACTACATTTTTACTACGTTTTTAAGGAGTTTATCATGATATTATCCTGCAGCAATATCTGCAAGTCATTTGGGGAAAATGACATTTTAAAGCAGGTTTCCTTCCATATAGAAGACCACGAAAAGGCGGCCATTGTAGGCATTAATGGTGCCGGCAAGTCCACTCTTTTAAAAGTGCTTATCGGAAAACTGAACGCTGATGATGGCGTTGTTACCTGGGCGAAAGGTGCTTCCATCGGTTATCTGGCACAGCACCAGGACTTAGAGGGAGCCGAGACTATTTACGATGCACTTTTAGAGGTGAAAAAGCCGGTGATCCAGATGGAGGCCCGCATTCGCAGCCTGGAACTGGAAATGAAATCCGCTTCCGGTGATGAATTAGAGACCAAGCTTTCTGAATACAGCCGTTTAAACCATGAATTTGAAATGGCAGACGGCTATTCCTATCAGAGCGAGATCACCGGCGTTTTAAAGGGACTTGGATTTACAGAGGATGAGTTTTCCAAACCCATCACTGCTCTTTCCGGCGGCCAGAAGACCCGTGTTTCCTTAGGCAAACTGCTCCTTACCAAACCGGACATCCTGCTCCTTGACGAGCCGACCAACCACCTGGATATGGAGTCCATCGCATGGTTAGAAACTTATCTGAGAAACTACAGCGGTGCTGTGATCATCGTTGCCCATGACCGGTATTTCCTGGACCGTGTGGTAACAAAGATCATTGAGCTGGACATGGGGCATTGTACTGTATTTTCAGGCAATTATTCTGCCTACAGCGATAAAAAGGCCATGCTACGCGATGCTGCCATCCGTGCCTATTTAAACCAGCAGCAGGAGATCCGCCATCAGGAGGCTGTTATCGCCAAGTTAAAATCTTTCAACCGTGAAAAATCCATTAAACGTGCAGAAAGCCGTGAAAAAATGCTGGATAAGATCGAGCGGTTAGAAAAGCCTACCCAGGCAAATGATTCTATGGATATCCGCTTAGAGCCGGATGTGGTCAGCGGAAATGATGTTCTGACCGTTACAGATTTAAGCAAATCCTTTGACACACAGACCTTATTTACCAATGTGGACTTTGAGATCAAGCGGGGGGAACGTGTTGCTATCATTGGAAATAATGGTACCGGAAAGACCACTCTTTTAAAGATCATCAATGGCATTATCCCTGCTGATTCCGGTCAGATCCGTTTAGGTTCCAAGGTGCATATCGGCTACTATGATCAGGAGCATCAGGTACTGCATATGGATAAAACCCTGTTCCAGGAGATCCAGGATACCTATCCAAACATGAACAACACCCAGATCCGCAATACACTGGCTGCTTTCCTGTTTACAGGAGATGACGTATTTAAGCTGATCCGTGACTTAAGCGGCGGTGAAAGAGGCCGTGTTTCCCTTGCGAAATTAATGCTCTCTGATGCCAATTTCCTGCTTCTTGACGAGCCTACCAACCATCTGGATATTACTTCCAAGGAGATCCTGGAAAGCGCATTAAACCGCTATACAGGAACGGTATTGTACGTATCCCATGACCGTTATTTCATCAACCGTACTGCTACCCGTATCCTGGATCTGACGGATGGTTCATTTATCAACTATATCGGCAATTATGACTACTATCTGGAAAAGAAAGAGGATGTAGAAGCTGCATTTGCCGCTAGGCAGATGGCCCAGACTGCAGCTAACCATCCAACCGGTACAAACAGCCCGCAGGCAGCCAGTACTGCCTCCGGCATATCTTCAAACCGTACTTCCCAGACAGCTATGACCGCCTCCTCTGCCGGTTCTCCTGCTGACGGAAAAATAGACTGGAAAGCCCAGAAAGAAGAACAGGCCCGTCTTCGCAAACGCCAGAATGAACTTAAAAAAATTGAGGATAAGATCCATGAGCTTGAAACAAGGGATGGCGAGATCGATGAGCTCCTCTCCCAGGAAGATGTATATACCGATGTTTCCCGCCTTATGGAACTGAACAAAGAGAAAGAGTCCATCCAGAAAGAACTGGAAGTTCTCTATGAGAAATGGGAAGAACTGGCAGAATAAAAAGGAGTTATAAAAATCCATGAAGAAATTAAAACGGATATCAGCTGCCCTTATGGTAATATTATTAGCAGGCCTTTTTGTTGCAGCCATTGTACTTGCAATAACCGGTGCCCCGGCCAATCAGCTGATGGCAGTTATTTTCTCTATCGTGTTTATTTCCGTACTGTTTTATGCTATGGGACTGATGACACGGGTGTTAAAAAAAGATGACAGTAATGATACATCATTAAAAAAATAACCAACCATCCCATTGTCTGCAATGCCGGCCAGTTATTTATGAAACAGTGTACCAGATCCTGAATTTATTTATAATTTTTAATGCAAAAGGTCTGCTTTTGATAGAATATCATCAGCAGACCTTTTTTATATTTTTTAACTTTTTTGATAATATCAACCTTTAATACCACTGGTAGAAATTCCCTGTACATAATATTTCTGTAAAAACAGGAACATAATGATCATAGGCACAGATGCAATAGTCAGTGCAGCCATGATAGGACCATAATAAACCGGAGGTTCTGTAAAGAATGTCTGGATACCAAGCTGTACCGTTCTTTTTCCTGCATCAGTGATAACAAGCAGCGGCCACATAAAGTCGGACCAGTAAGCCACATAATCCAGAATAAAGACAGTAGCAAAAACAGGCTTGGATACCGGTATGATGACCTGTAAAAAGGTTTTAAATGGTCCGGCTCCGTCAATCTCTGCTGCTTCGATCAGATCATCCGGCACATCCAGGAAAAACTGCCTGAACAGGTATACGTCAAAACATTTTACAATAAAAGGAATGATCAGTGCCAGATAGGAATCCACCCATCCCAGCTTATTTACAATGAAAAACAAAGATAGCAAAATACTTTCCAACGGCAGTACCAGCAAAGATAATACCACTGTAAGGATCACATTTTTACCCTTAAATTCAAATTTTGCAAGTGCATAACCAAAGGCAGAGTTTACTGCCATGCTTAAAAACACAAGGATCGTAACATAAGTAACACTGTTCAGGATATAGCGGGGCATGTTGCTTCGTACAAAGACTTCTTTAAAATTATCTAAGGTCGCTCCTGCAGGCCAGAAGGCTGCCAGTCCTTTGGACATATCTGCAAAAATACGGTTTTCCGGTTTAAATGCAGATACCACCATCCAGATCAGGGGAGAAATATACAAAAGTCCCAGAAGGATATTGACTACATAGATCAGAAAATATTTTTTATTCTTATTCATCTGTTTATCCTCCTATCTTGCTTTCATAAGCTTCTTTACTACAACTGAAATACCTACTACTACAATAAAGAAAATAACTGAAACTGCAGAAGCATATCCCATATTACGGTACTGGAAGCCCTGGCGATACAGATAATAGGTCAGTGTCATAGTAGACTCTTTTGGACCGCCGTTAGTCATGATGTAAGGCTGTGTAAACAGCTTCATGGCAGCGATCGTCGTCATCATAACTACGAAGATCAGCACATTTTTAATACCTGGAATTGTGATATAAAGAAACTTTTTTAATGCACCGGCCCCGTCAATGGAAGCTGCTTCATAAAGATCTTCCGGGATTGCCTGAAGACCTGCCAAAAGGATCATCATCTGATGTCCTGCTGCATGCCAGCCTGACATAAAGATAATGGAGTTCATGGCTGTATCAGCACTTCGCAGGAAATCGCAGGCCGGAAGCCCGAATTTTGTTAAAATAGCATTTAAAAGACCCTGTGTTGGATTGGGATTGTAAATAAAGGTCCACAGGATAGCGATAACACTCATAGATGTTACTAACGGTGAAAAATAGGCAGACCGGAAAATCCCAATGCCTTTAATATTTTCACGTACTAAAAGTGCCAGACCAAATGCCAGTGTAACCTGATAAGGAACTACAATAACTGCAAAATACAGTGTATTTTTCATTGCCTTTAAAAAACTGGCATCCTGAAACAGGCGGATGTAATTTTCAAATCCTACAAAGGCTGCATCCTTTGGCCGCAGCAGGTTAAAATCCATAAAACTAAATCCAAATGCCAGAGCCGCTGCCAGGATGGTAAACATCAGCAGGATCAGACAGCCTGGAAGGATGAAAAAGTAAGCATAGCTTTTTCTTCTGCCCCTCATTATAATATCTCCCTTCTTTTACCGGATGGAATCACCAGATGGATCTCATTCCCTTTATATCAATACTCCATGCACCTGTCTTTTCTGCTACAGGTCTTAAAACTGCTTTTGGAAGATAAAATCTTCTTGTACATGCCTGTTCGCCGCCATTGATAAACAGCTCTATGATCGCTTTATCTACATATGCAGTTATTTCTTCTACCGGATGATCTGTCTGTATCTGGCATACAAATGGAAGTGCCTGCTCTTTTGCATCTGCATCTTCTTTTTCAAGAGTTAGTTTTAAAGCAGTTTCACCAATATACAGATTTACCTTTCCTGCCAGTGATCCAGCCAGAGAAAGAACTGTACTTTCCTTTATTTCTTTTGTCTTTCTCATTGAAAGGAAATACGGCCCGTTTTCTGCTTTTTCTGTAAAAAGTTCCTGGATCTGTGGGATTACCTGTGAGTATAGTTTTCCATTTTTTACTGCTAATTTTCTCGGAAGACTTAAGCTACCGTTGGCACTTCCCGGCTGTGCTATATGCTGCCCCAGCCTGTGACAGTTCCATCCGGCACTTATACGCTCTCCTTCCACTTCAAAGCTTTGCGGAGCATAATAATCTTTTCCTTCATCTAATAGGCCCTTGTTTTCCGGATCAAATTTTCCATCTTTATAAGTTCCTGTATACCATACTACATCTCGTCCATCCTTACGCCCGTCTGCATAAATATAACTGACGATCAAAACCCATGTTCCATCTAAATAAAAGAAATCCGGACACTCTGCAATACCGTACTGGGGATCTGTTTCCCCATATAAGATCCCGGCATATTTCCAGCTTTTAAGATCATCTGATTCATAACGGAATACTGCTGGACGGTCATAACAGCTACCTGCAATGATCATATTCCACTTATCCTCTATCTGAACAACCTTAGGATCCCTGAAATGCCAGGTAACACCTTCTGGTGTTCCCCACACAGCACATTCTTCATGAGTAAAATGAACGCCGTCCTTGCTTTGTTTTGTTACCTGCCACTGTCTTTGCCAGCTGCGGTCTGTTTTTCCGAAATGCCTGGTGTAAAATAAATGCATCACATCTTTTTCGATCACTGCACTTCCAGAAAAAGCTCCGCCCCTGTATTCTCCTTCACAGCCATTTAACTCGATCTGCGGATAAGCTGCAACCGGCTGATGTACCCAGTGAAGAAGATCTTTACTCACTGCATGACCCCAGTGCATATTTCCCCATTCCTGACCATTAGGGTTGTACTGATAAAACAGGTGATAATATCCCTTAAACCAGCAAAGACCGTTTGGATCATTCATCCAGTTTTTATAAGGAGAAAAATGGAAAGTATTTCTGTAATCCTGCGTCAGCGCATCTTTTAAATTATCTTTTGTATAAAAATACGCCTTATCTTTAAATTCTATAAATCTTACTCCCTGCTCCAGCACACAGTCCGGGCAGTAAGAATAGGCTAAAGAAACCTCCAGTTCACAGATCTCCACCTCATATTCCTGCTCTTTTTCCCAGATAAATAAAAAAGTTTCAAAACCGGAAAATTTGTAATATGCTTCCTCTGACAGCTGTCCCTTGTGGAAGATACGAACACAGCCCGGCCGCTCCCCTGTTCTTCTTCCTGTAATATTAATTCTGGTACTGTTTCCGGAATCGATCTTATATCTCACAATACTCCTCCTTTACAAATGCTCTTTACCAGAATGGGATGTCTTCTTTGTTAGAAGGCATCCCATTTACTGCTATTTCATACTTGCTATTTCATAGAATCCTGCACTCTTGCATATTCATCATCTACATAAGATGCCACTGCATCCAGAGATTCCTTTGCGTCAGAACCGGTAAAAATGTCTAACATTGCCTCTGCAAACTTGGAAGTCAATACAGTGTAAACTGGTGTCTTTGGTCTTGGAACAGCCGCCTCAAAAAGCTGTTCTTTTGCAAGACTATATGGATATTCATCCCACTGGGTATTATTTTCATAAGCAGACTTTCTTGCAGGCGGATATCCTCCTACCTCACCGTAAAGTCTGGTAGATTCAGAATTAGTCATGAATTCCAGTGCCACATAAGCTGCATCCGGATCCTTGCAGTCTTTAGAAATTCCCAGTGTCCAGCTTCCACAGTTGGAAACTACATGATCGCCTGTTTTTGGCAGATAAGTTGCTCCCCAATGCAGATCCGGGAACTGCTCAAACTGAACCATTTGGTTCGTATTGCCTGCGATCCACATAGCTGCCTTCTGATCCTGGAACTCAGTAGGAGTAGGATCAATATTTGCAAGTTTTTCATCAAAGAATTTCTGAAGCTTTGCAGCGGTCTCTACACTCTTTTCACTGTTGATGTAGCCATCTGCCTTTGAACCATCTTCACTGACTAACGGTGCACCTGCTGAATCAAATAATGGAGATAAACCGTAAATCATTCCTTCACCCTTATCCATGATAATCTTAATACCTACCATTTCAGGAGTGGAAACTTCTTTTGCCATTTCATACACTTCATCCAGTGTGTAAGCATCATCAATTCCTTCCGGAATACGGAAGCCATGTTCCTCAAATACATCTTTGTTGTAATAGAACAGACTGACTGCTTCATTAAAGCTGACTGCATACATGTCATTCTTGTATGTATTCTGTAATACTGTAGATGGAAGCATGTCGTTTTTGCTGTCCTCGGACACGTAACTGGTGATCGGAACAATAATTCCATTTGCTGCATAGTTAGAAACATTAGGACCGTCTAAAGAAAGAAGATCCGGAAGAATTCCTGCTGCAGCTGCTGAGTTTACCTTATCCTCATAAGCATAAGAAGAACCTCTTGGAATATACTCAATGGTCAGATGATATTTCCCTTCATATTTCTTGTTAAAATCTTCTACTCTCTGGTCAAAAGCAGGTATCATGGTCTTATTTTCCTGATACCACATAGTGATCTCCTTTACCCCATCAGCAGAAGCCCCATCTTTACTTCCACCTGCATTTTCCACCTTGGCAGTTGTTTCTCCCCCATTCTGTGAAGAGCATCCGGTCACGCTTGCCATAGCAAGAGCCGCTGCTGACATCATGATCACCCAATTCCTTTTTTTCATAACTTCTTCTCCTTCCTGTTTTCCTTTCGTTTTTGCTTTTTACTTCATTTTTTCTTTTATTTGCTTCATTTCTGATGACTTTATGGTATCATATCCATGGATTTAAAAACAATATAAAGAATCTGATATAATATGGGTAATATGACACGTTATGAAAAACCTGCATACTTTTTTTCTTGTTTGTGCTATTCTTAAATTGGAAATTTTCTATGACTATGACAGGAGGGCATAAAATGAAAAACCGCAAAATCCAGGAACAGCTTTTAATCTGGTTTCTTATTTTTACTGTGATCCCGCTTTCTGTGATCTCCTCCTGGTGTTATCTGTTAGCTTCCCGGATCATCAACCAGAAATCCAGTTCCTATGCAGCAGAATCCATCCAGCAGTTGTCTGACAACCTGGATCAGTTATTAGTACAGATTGAAAATACCTCTCTTTCCATTTCTTATAATAACTATATCCAGAATGCACTGGAAAATCTGTCAAACGGACAGTCTATCAGCCGGGTGGACAGCTATCAGCTGGAAAAGAATATGATCCTTACATATGACTATGCATCCATGCGGGATATTACCATCCGTCCCGCTGCTTCGATCAAAGACAATAATACTCTTTTTCGTGTACCTGCCAGGCTGGATCCGGATACAGAGGATCTGTTTTACCCGGCTTCTGACCTGACTGATATATACGACATTACCTGGCGCGGTGATACCAGGCAACAGATCATCCAGATGATACGTCCTATTGAAAGTACCAGAAATTTTCATCATATGGGTATCTTATATATTTCGCTTTACAGCAGCTATATTGACAATCTGGTAAAGAATATCCATTTTGATGAGAAAGGATTTGCCCTTATCTTAGATTCCAAAAACCAGCCTATTAATATCAAAGAAGTGGATCCTTCTTTCCTTACAGATCTTGATCCTTTTCTTACCGGCACAAATGGATGTTTTAACCGTAAGATCGGCTCTGTGGATTATGAGTATTTTTATACTACTTCTCCTAAGACCGGCTGGAAATCCCTGGGGATCATTTCAGTTTCTGACCTGCATGCCCAGGTACGAAAACTGGCTCTTTCTGTTATTACAGGCGTACTTTTAGTATCTGCTGTGGCAATATTTATTTCCTACAGGCTTTCACGCTCTTTTGCTGAAAAAATCCATACAGTAACAGCTGCCATGAAAAAAGCCTCAGAAGGCGATTTCTCCGTTAATCTGGCAGAAGGCATTTCAAAAAATGAATTTAACGACTTAAATACCGGTTTTAATCACATGATCCAGAAGATCAATTCCCTGATCCAGACTGTATACAAGGCAGAGCTTTTGCGCAAGGAAGCAGAATATGCTTCCCTGCAGGCACAGACGAATCCACATTTTCTTTATAATACCTTAGATACCATCTGCTGGCAGGCAAAACTTGCAGGCAACGATGCTATTTTTGATACTACCTATTCTCTGGCCTCTCTCCTGCGTGCATCTATGGGAAACACTGATCCTTATATAACTGTTTCCCAGGAACTGTCTTATATCCGTGATTATATACAGATACAGAAAGCCCGCTTCAGGGATAAAATACAGGCAAATATTGCTGTAGAACCGGCACTTATGCCTGTTATGATCCCCAAACTTATTCTTCAGCCTATTGTGGAAAATGCCTTTATCCATGGTCTGGAAGAAAAAAATGGAAACGGTACTATAAAAATAAGCGGGATCTTAAATGATGAGGAAGAAACCGTCCTCTTTATGATCCATGATAATGGTGTGGGAATGACACGGGCCCAGATAGAAAAGGCCTTAGATCCGCCTCCAGGCACGAAAGGCAGTTTTGGACTTTCCAGTGTCCACAAACGGCTCCAGCTTCTGTATGGAACGGATTTTGGCTTAAAGATCCTGTCTGATCCAGGAAAAGGAACCACTATTATCATCCGCATGCCTCTTCATGTTGAGAAGGCAGAAAAAGAAAAGCAGTAAAGAATTTGAGGAAATATGTATGTATAAGATAATGATCGCAGACGATGAACCTATCGTACTTGACAGTTTAAAAACATTTCCATGGTCTGATCACCAGTGTTGTGTGACCTGCTTTGCAGAAAACGGCTTAAATGCACTGCATACTCTGGAATCAGAAAAAGTGGATATTTTGATCAGCGATATACGTATGCCGGGGATGAACGGCCTGGAGCTTTCCAAAGCTGTAAAAGAACGATCCCCGGAAACAGAGATCATACTTTTAACCGGCTATGCAGAATTTGAATACGCCAAACAGGCTTTATCACTTGGAATCCGCCAGTACCTTTTAAAGCCATTCCGATTTGAAGATATTGAATCCGCCCTCCTTTCCTGTATCCATTCCTTAGATAACCTGGAAAGCAGGCGCAGACAGCAGACATACATCCAGGAAAAGCTTCAGCTCATCTCTCCTCTTCTCACAGAGCAGATCTACCAGGATCTATTAGAGGGACGTATTGGGGATTATTCAGAAAAAATAGCTGCCTGCAACATTAAGGATGCTCTTTATGTGGTCATTTCCACCCAAAGTGACTTTCCCGGAAGTTCCTTAGATATTGCCCTCTATGCCCAGATCAAAGAGCTGTTAAATGGAATGGAACCGGAAGTTTATCTTGCCCAGGGTATTGATATTATCAGCTGTATCCTTTGTTTTAATGCAAAGCATTCCCCTGAATTTTGTGAGGTTGCCTCTTTACACCTGTGCGAAATGCTCCAGAAGACAACGCTGCAGGAACTGGGGTTCCATATTTCTTTTGGCATCAGCCTTCCAAGTTCTGATATTTTTATGCTTCATCAGTTAAAAAAGCAATCTGTCCAGACCCTTAACTGCCGGAGCGCTTTAGGTGGAAATTCCCTGATCATGTATTCGGAAATACAGAAAAAACAGGATCATGATATTTTCAATCTGACCATGTATGAAAAGAAAATACAGAAATGTATTGTTCAGAATCAGAAACAAGAATTACAACAGACCTTCCGGCAGTTTTTTGATGAACTGCTCCAGTCTGCCCACGGTGACTTTTCTTATATTAAAAAAACGCTGATCAATCTTGTTGTGCTTACATACCGTTTTGCCGAAAGTTATATTAACAGTTCTGAAAATGAATAAGATGCTATCGAACATTTATTCCGCTGTGAAAGTATGGAAACACTGTCCAAAGAATCTCTTTCCCTGTTAGAGTCTCTGATCCAGACAGGATCCAGTTCTTTTGGAGACGGGATTGCAGAACGCATTACTGATTATCTGGAACAGAATCTGGAGCAGAATGTTTCTCTTGATATGCTGGCCCAGTCTATGAACTACAGCGCCGCTTATCTGTCCCGCCTCATCAAAAAGAATACAGGACAGTCCTTCAGCGAACTGCTTTTAGACCTGCGTTTAAAAAAATCCATGGAGCTTTTACGGCTTACGGATATGCGGATCAATGATATTGCTGCCAAAGCAGGCTACAACGATGTAAGCTATTTCATCTCTATTTTTAAAAAGTGTACCGGCGTCACACCTAAGGAGTGGCGCAGCCTGGCAAAGCTGGGGGAGTTATAGAATGTTATTAAAAAACAGGCGCATCCTGATCTTTCGGATACGCCTGTTTTTTCCGTTCATTTATTTAAGGATAATATCATCACGGCCTGGGCCATTAGATACCATTGTGATCGGTACTTCAATCTCTTTTTCTACAAACTCAATATACTTACGGCAGTTCTCTGGAAGATCTGCGTAGTTCTTGATTCCGCGGATATCTGTCTTCCAGCCTGGAAGCTTGGTAAATACCGGTTTAGCCTTTTCAAGCTTTGCAGTAGTTGGGAAGTCTCTGGTCACTTCGCCGTCGATCTCATAGCCAATGCAAACCGGGATCTCATCTAAGTAGCCAAGTACATCTAATACTGTGAAGGCCACTTCAGTAGCGCCCTGGATACGGCAGCCGTATCTGGTAGCAACTGCATCGAACCAGCCTACTCTTCTTGGACGTCCGGTAGTAGCGCCGTACTCGCCGCCGTCACCGCCACGGTTTCTTAACTCTTCTGCTTCATCACCGAAGATCTCGCTGACAAATGCGCCTGCGCCAACTGCGCTGGAGTATGCCTTAACAACAGTAGTAATATCCTTGATCTCATATGGTGGGATACCTGCGCCGATAGCACCGTAAGCAGCCAGTGTAGAGGAAGAAGTTACCATTGGGTAAATTCCGTGATCCGGATCCTTTAAGGAACCTAACTGTCCCTCTAACAGGATCTTCTTGCCTTCTTTAATGGCATTGTGCAGATATGCAGATACGTCACATACATATGGACGGATCATTTCACGGTAGGTTACTAACTCATCGTACAGTTCCTTTGGATCTAACAGAGGTTTGTGGTACAGATGCTCAAGAAGTACGTTCTTGATCTCGCATACTCTCTCTGTCTTTTCCTTTAACAGATCATCATCAAAGAGTTCGCTTACCTGGAAGCCGATCTTTGCATATTTATCAGAATAGAATGGAGCAATTCCGGACTTGGTGGAGCCAAAGGACTTACCAGCCAGACGAGCCTCCTCATAAGTATCAAACAGTACATGGTAAGGCATCAGGATCTGTGCTCTGTCAGAAACCAGGATGTGTGGCTTCGGAACGCCTCTGTCTACGATAGACTGGATCTCCTTGATCAGATATGGGATGTTTAATGCAACGCCATTTCCAATGATGCTGGTAGTGTGCTGATAGAATACACCAGATGGAAGAAGATGAAGCGCAAATTTACCATAATCATTGATAATGGTATGACCTGCATTACTTCCGCCCTGGAAACGGATGATAATGTCAGACTCTTTTGCAAGCATATCTGTGATCTTGCCTTTTCCTTCGTCTCCCCAGTTAGCACCTACAATTGCTCTAACCATACGTAAATTCCTCCTTGGGGCATAAGCCCAGTATCATAATAAATAATCAATCTTCTTTTACTTTACTATATTATAGGCTATAAGTAAAGTGATTATTTATTATGAATGTCATAATATCAGCTTATGTTATCTGTATCCGCTATCTATTTTTCTTATTTCCCTGTAAGCAGTTCCAACAGGTGCTTTCCCGCCATGGACATTAACCCCGACTCTCCTGTTACCAGACAGATGGAACGGGACGGCATTTTTTCCTTAAAGGAAAGGGCAAATACTTCTCCCCGCTCTATTGCTTCTTCTGCAAAGCCTTCCATCACGCAGCCAACGCCCATGTTCCGCCTGGCAAACTGTACGATCATATCACTGGTAGCCAGCTCAAATTCCGGCTTTAATTCAATGCCTTTCTGGGATAAAAACTGATCCATAAACAGGCGGGTGCTGGTATTTTTTTCAAGGAAGATACAGGGAAGATCACAGAGAATGGAATAGTCCAGCTCTTTCCCCTGCAATTCTTTAAAGCTGCTTCCTGCAATAAATACATTATCAATCGGCTTTACCTCTGTACTGTGGATAGCTCCATGACCTGAAAATGGCGTTGTTACCACACCGAAGTCGATCTTGCCCTCTTCCAGGCAGCGGATGGTCTCCGGAGTCGGCGCATTGGTCACTGTCACCTTGATCTTCGGATATTCTTTGTGGAACTGCTCCAGATAAGGAAGTAAAAAGAACTGCAGTGTCATGTCACTGGCACCGATCCGCACCTCTCCCATATCCATATCCAGCATTCTTTTAAGCATCCGTCCGCCTTCTAGCAGCTGTTCTACCCCGCCTTTTACATAATGGTATAACAGTTCTCCTTCTCTTGTAAGGAGCACCCCTTTGGAAGTACGGGAAAATAATTTTGTTCCCGCCTCTTTTTCCAGCTGACGCACTGCCTGGCTTACTGCCGGCTGGGAAATGCAAAGTCTCTGGGCCGCTGCCGTAAGGCTGCCTTCCTGACATACATAATAAAATACCTTGTAGTATTCCAGATTGATATTCATAAAATTCCCCTTGCATAAAGCGCAGGATCCCTGTGCTTATTAAAAGGGGGCTGAATGCTTTCGCTCCAGCCCCCTTCGTCCATTTATTTCAAATTTATGATCTTTTATACATTGATCTGAGCAGTCATTCCCAGAACTTCTTCGTTTTCCTTTAAGATCGGGTTGATGACTTCCTCTAAGAACTCTTCTACCTGCTTTGGTGCGCGTCCTACATAGCGGGATGGCTCCATAGCCTTCTTTAAATCCTCTAAGGACAGGTTGAATGCAGGATCTGCTGCGATCAGCTCTAACAGATTGTTGTCCTCACCCTTTTCTTTTACGTTTCTGCCTGCTTCCATGGAAAGCTGACGGATACGCTCATGAAGTTCCTGACGGTCTCCACCTGCCTTTACAGCATCCATCATAATGTTTTCTGTTGCCATAAATGGAAGCTCTGCCATCATGTGCTTCTCAATTACCTTTGGATATACTACCAGTCCGTCTACTACGTTTAAGTACAGATCCAGGATACCATCAATAGCTAAAAATCCTTCCGGTACGGACAGTCTCTTATTTGCAGAGTCATCCAGAGTACGCTCAAACCACTGGGTAGAAGCAACTAACATTGGATTCATCATATCGCTCATTACGTAGTTGGACAGGGAAGCAATGCGCTCGCTGCGCATCGGGTTTCTCTTGTATGCCATAGCGGAAGAACCGATCTGGTGCTTTTCAAATGGCTCTTCTACTTCTTTTAAGTGCTGCAGAAGGCGGATATCATTGGAGAACTTGTGAGCACTCTGTGCGATACCTGCTAAAACGCTGAGCACACGGCTGTCGATCTTTCTGGAATAGGTCTGTCCGGATACAGGATAGCAGCCGGAAAATCCCATTTTCTCTGCGATCCGCTGATCTAAACGACGGCATTTTTCATGATCTCCGTCAAACAGCTCCAAGAAACTTGCCTGGGTTCCTGTGGTTCCCTTAGAACCTAACAGACGCATGGAACCGATGAGATATTCCAGATCGTCCAGATCCAGCTTTAATTCCATCATCCATAAGGTTGCTCTCTTACCTACAGTTGTAGGCTGTGCAGGCTGGAAATGGGTAAATGCCAGTGTTGGCTGATTTTTGTACTTATCTGCAAATTTAGCCAGTTCAGCCAGTACGTTTAATAATTTCTTGCGGACTAACTGCAGAGCCTCAGTCATAATGATCAGATCTGTATTGTCTCCTACATAACAGGAGGTAGCGCCTAAATGGATAATGCCTTTTGCCTTCGGGCACTGTACGCCGTATGCGTACACATGGCTCATAACATCGTGACGTACTTCTTTTTCTCTTGCCTTTGCAACATCATAATTGATGTCATCTGCATGGGCTTTCAGCTCGTCGATCTGCTCCTGTGTAATATTTAATCCCAGTTCTTTCTCTGTCTCGGCCAGCGCGATCCAGAGTTTTCTCCAGGTCTTGAATTTCATATCCGGTGAAAAAATGTACTGCATCTCTTTGCTTGCATAACGCTCAGAAAGAGGGCTTACGTATTTATCATTACTCATTGGTTTTTCCTCCTGTGCCTGCTTAGTAGGCTTTTTTTACTCATGAACCCCGCGCTAACGCGCTCTACTGTCTGCTCCGCAGACGGTTCATTCGTTAACGGTTTGTGAAAAACAAATGTCTGCTTCGCAGCCGCTTGTTTTCCCCTGCACTCGTTACAGTATAACATATCTGCGTTTTCTAAACAACCATCTACTTCTCATAGCTGCCGCGGATATCTTCTTTTGGCGGCTCGATCGGATAATCCCCGCTGAAACATGCAGTACAGATCGCCTTTCCTCCTGCCATTTCATACAGACGGTCCAAAGCCAGATAGGATAAGCTGTCTGCCCCTAAAAGTTCACGGATCTCTTCTACTGTACGGTTATGAGCGATCAGCTGGTCTTCTGACGGGATATCGGTTCCGAAGTAACATGGATGAAGGAATGGCGGCGCACTGATGCGCACATGGACTTCTTTGGCTCCTGCGTCTCTTAACATGCCTACGATCAGGGCACTGGTAGTTCCACGGACAATAGAGTCATCGATCATGATCACACGTTTTCCTGCCACAGCTTCTTTTAATACATTTAATTTAATGCGGACCGCTGATTCACGGCTACTCTGTTTTGGCTTGATAAAAGTTCTTCCTACATAGGAATTCTTTACAAAAGCAGTTCCATAAGGAATACCTGACTCCATTGCATAGCCAAGGGCTGCTGCATTTCCGGACTCCGGAACGCCCACTACCAGATCTGCATCTACCGGTGAGTCCATTGCCAGAAAACGGCCTGCCTGAATACGGGAATGATATACGCTTACACCGTCAAATACACTGTCCGGTCTTGCAAAATAAATATATTCAAAAATACATCTTGCTTCTTTTGCATGATCTGTAAAGCAAAGTTCTTTATTAGAAGCAATGCCGTCCTTTGTAATGGTAACGATCTCACCTGGCTCTACGTCACGGATAAATTCTGCACCGATAGTCTCTAAAGCACAGGTCTCAGATGCCAGAATATAGGCATTATCTCTCTTTCCGATGCAGAGAGGCTTAAATCCAAATGGATCTCTGGCTCCGATCAGCTTTCTTGGGCTCATGATCACCAGGGAATATGCTCCCTTGATCTTTTTCATAGCTTCTGCCACTGCCAGCTCTACGGTTGGTGTATGGATACGCGCCCTTGCAATGTGATACGCAATGACCTCAGAGTCAATGGTAGTCTGGAAAATAGCGCCTGTGTATTCTAATTCATGACGCAGCTCCGGTGCATTGACCAGGTTTCCGTTGTGAGCTAACGCCAGGGTTCCTTTTACATAGTTTAATACCAGAGGCTGCGCATTCTCTCTGGTACTGCTTCCTGCTGTTGAATATCTTACATGGCCTACACCGATATTTCCATGAAGTGGTTCGATCACATCCGGTGTAAATACTTCGTTGCAAAGACCCATTCCCTTATACGCACTTACTTTTCCTTTTGGGCCTTCTGTATCACTGACTGCAATACCGCAGCTTTCCTGTCCTCTGTGCTGAAGAGCAAACAGGCCATAATAAATTGTGGAGGCAACATCATTTCCGTCAAAATCATAAATGCCGAAAACACCACATTCCTCCCGCACTTCATCTCCTCTGATATCAAAGTCCATCTGTTTCTGGTTCATTGGTCTTTCCTTTCCGCTTTCGCCTTTTATCACAGTCTTGTCATTTATAAGTCATAACGATAAAAGAAGTCATTTTCAGTAGAAATTATAATACACGTTTTCTGTGAATACAAGCAACAGGCTCATTAAAATTCCTAATGAATAAATTCCCTCTGTTCTAATCAGTCTGTTTTTTCTCCTCCCGGATCTTGAAAAATAACACTTTTCCTTCTTTCAGATAAACAGCAGCGCCTTCTTTTAAAACCTGATTTGCTGTATCATCATCCTGTTCTTTTCCAGATTTTTCCAATACATATTGTTCCCGGACTACTTCTTTTTGGATCAGGTATTCCAGGATCTTCTCTTTTCCCGGCCATGGCACAGAAAGCCCCTGCCAGTTCTCCTGCCCTGTGGCAGAAGTTGAAAACAGAAAAGGCGTCAGAAATAAAAAGAAAGCTAACATTTTACCTTTCTTTTTCTTCTTTTTCCAGGCTCTCACCCCTGTCTTTCGCATTTTCTTTAATTGTTTCACTGCTTTTCTTTTTTTCATGGGAGTCCTTTCCCACGCACTCCAGTTTTATTATAGAAAATTTTTATCGTTCCTTCAAGAGTAAAACAGGCTGTAAAAAAAAGCAAAAAACTGCCAGGAAAAAGAATTTTCATCTTTCTCCTGACAGTCATCACTGCAGCGCATATGACAAGCGTGCCTTTGCACACTCATTGATCACATAAATTACCGGCCTTCCACATCACTTGCTGCATCGGAAGCGCCACGGCTCAGATCATCTGTAAGATCATCGAGCAGCCCTTCTCCGGTAGTCTCGATCTCTCCATTGGTGCCGCCGGTCATGGTGCCATTTTCTCCTTCGCCCCAGCCGGATGCGGTATCTCCATTCATGCCATTTTCCCCGGTTCCTGCTCCTGTTCCATTTCCAGTCTCAGAAGCCGCCGAGGAAGTAGCACTGTTCTGCTCCGTCCCATTCATATTGCCATTTTTTCTTCCTGCACAGGCAGTAAGGGAAAGAGACAAAAGCACAAACATGCATACAAATAAAAACGGTCTGATCTTTTTCATAAAACATTCTCCTTTCGTTTACCTGCTATTAGTATGTAACATCAGAGAATGCTTTATAGTGTTAAATTTTTCCAGACAAAATCTACAGCTGCACTACGTCACTCATGTCGTATAATCCAGGTTCTTTTCCAGCTAAAAATTTTGCTGCTTCCAGAGCGCCTTTTGCGAAAATAGCCTTGGAATATGCTGTATGATTAAAGGTAATGACCTCATCTTTTCCGGCAAAGATCACATCATGATCTCCTACAATAGAACCGCCGCGGACAGATGCAATGCCGATCTCCTTTGGATCTCTCTTTTCATGAACGCTGCTGCGGTCATATACATAGTGATACTGATTGCCTAAAGCTTCGTTCATAGACTCAGCCAGTGCAAGGGCAGTTCCGCTTGGAGCATCCTTTTTCTGATTGTGGTGTTTTTCCACGATCTCAATATCAAAACCGGAACTAGCCAGTACTTTCGCTGCCTCCTGGACCAGTTTTAATAAAAGGTTTACGCCTAAAGACATATTGGCAGAACGCAGTACTGCTGTTTTTTCTGCTGTCTCTTTTACTTTTTTGATCTGCTCTTCAGAAAGTCCGGTAGTACAAAGTACCAGTCCCAGCTTCTTTTCTGCACAGAAATCCATAAGATGGTCTGCTGCCTTCGGAGAAGCAAAATCTACTACTGCATCTGCCTCTTCTTTGCATTCCTCTAAGGATGCATAGACCGGATATCCATTTTCTTTATCATTTTTAAGATCAATGCCTGCAACAATGGTAAGACCTTCCATATCCTTTGCCATTCCGGTGATGACCTGGCCCATAACGCCGTTGCAGCCATGCATGATGACTCTGACCATTTTTCTTTCCTTTCTCCTGCTGCCCTAAAGAATAGTTTTCTCCTTACAGCAGTCCGTATGCCTGTAATTCCTTCTTAAGAACTTCCTGATGCTCAGGTTCCATCTCAGTAAGAGGCATTCTTAAAGGTCCTGTTTCTTTTCCTAACAGGTTCATAGCTGCCTTAACAGGGATCGGGTTTACCTCGCTGAATAAAGCATGGATCAGTGGGATCGCATCTAACTGAAGCTTTGCACTGCGCTTTACATCACCGGCAAAATATGCTGCACAGATCTCATGTGCCTGAGCAGGAGCTACATTTGATAATACAGAGATAACACCCTTTCCACCTAAGGATAATAACGGAACGATCTGGTCATCATTTCCGGAGTACAGGTCAATACCGCCGTCTGTTAAGTTCATTAAAGTTGCAGTAGCAGAGAAATCACCATTAGCCTCTTTTACGCCAACGATATTATCTACATTTTTCCAAAGATGAGCGATGGTAGCAGGCTGGATGGTCACACCGGTTCTTCCGGTGATATTGTAAAGAAGCATTGGGATCTTTACGGAATTTGCAACTGCGGAAAAATGTGCGATCAGACCCTTCTGGGTTGCCTTATTGTAATATGGAGATACTACTAACAGACCGTCAGCACCATTCTTCTCTGCTTCCTGGGACAGATAAATAGCAGTCTCTGTGCAGTTAGAACCTGTACCAGCAATTACAGGAATACGCTTCTTTGTAACTTCACATACAAACTTGATAACGTCTAAGTGCTCCTCATGGGTCATGGTAGATGCTTCACCTGTTGTACCGCAGGCAACAATGGCATCTGTACCTCCTGCGATCTGCTCTTCTACGATCTCCTCTAACTTGTCGTAATTAACCTCTCCATTTGCCTTAAATGGTGTGATCAGTGCAACACCGGCGCCTTCATAAATTGCCATGTCTTTTCTCCTCCTAAATATAGTAAAATTGTTGGAAACACGCAGTACGCGTCCCCGGATCCACCAGAGTGTTCCTATCGCGATGTGATCTGGAAAAATCTGGTGATCACATCAAAAGAAAAGGAAGGGCTGAGGTAAATGTCAGCTCTTCCAACGGTTTCGCATCTTCACGAATCTGCTCTTTCGGTAGCTCTCCATCCACCCGGATGACAGTCACAAAGTTCTTAACCCTGTGCCCAGAAAAGACTCTTTCAGGTTTCCTCTTTTCTTCGGCGCTTTTCCCTTTCACCAGACCTTCTTCTGTGCCTGTCACATCCGGCCGGTTACTTTTGATCAGCGCAACCTCTACTCTGTTTTATGTTCTTAATATTAGCATTATCAGTTGCAGATGTCAACTGTAAATATTTAACCCTCACAGTGTTCATAACGTGTCTGAACCTTGGTGATCTCGTCTGCGTACTCATCTAATTCCTGAGGATAAACGGTTCCTGTCATGATCAGTTCTGCTTCGGACTGTCTTGCCTGACAGATCAGCGCTTTTAACTCCTCCAATGAAATAATGCCTTCATCCAGGATCCCCAATATCTCATCCAGGATCAGGATATCGCACTCTCCTGTAACCAGTACCTTTTTTGCGAAATTCAAACCATTGCGGATATTGATCCTTGCTTCGTCCTTTTCTTCCTCTGAAAGCTGGTCAAAAAAGATGGGTGATTTTTCAAATCGGAATAATTTGAACTCCGGTTCCAGTCGTTTTACGATCTCCATACCTTCTGTTTCCATGGAACCCTTTAAAAACTGTACCATGATGACTGTTTTCCCTTTTAAAAGAGCGGTCACACCTCGTCCTAAGGCACTTGCGGTCTTTCCTTTTCCAGGTCCGCAGATCACCTGTATCAGATTTTCTTTCATCATTCTGCACCTCATGTCTGTTCTCTCATGTGAGCATTTTTCAAAACCACTCTAGCACAATTTATGTAATAATGCAAATATTTCTTACGATTTCCAGAAGATTTTCCTGCCTAAATATGAAAATTTATTTAAAATTCATCACACTCCAGCTTGCTGATGGATACTTCATAAGCAATACGCTTCTCACATTCTGTCTCCGTGATCTTCTTTGTATACTCCCGGCTCTGGACTCTTCCCCAGATACGGACCCTTGTTCCAACCTCAAAGCCAGAAGCAAAACGGGCATTACGGCCCCAGCTGATACAAGGGATATAATCTGATTTTCCATAAGGACGGTTTACAGCTAAAAGAAGGTCTGCGATCTCTCTTCCAAGAGGTGTTTTGCGGTAGATCGGCGCCTTGCAGATATAGCCGTCTAAGAAGATCTGGTTCGTCTTTGTGTAATCGGTAAATTCATCCATAAAATGGATCTCACGTACAAATACCGATAACATCAGGCGGTTTTTAGTACCTTCGTGACGGTTATAGGAACGGAACTGGCCAACGGCTTCCATGGTGAAGTTTCAGCAGAACAGATTGTAACTGCTTTGCAGAATTTT
>OGXU01000018.1_pt1 | contig 86153 bp, 85 predicted proteins | sample 1576381 | NCBI WGS metagenome assembly OGXU01 (sample SAMEA3541544, study PRJEB24748) | human gut metagenome | biome: human gut; feature: human-associated habitat; material: faeces | place: China | collected 2012 | reverse complement strand
ATGCAGACCAGAGCCATCAACTAACCGGAGGCTGGAACTTTGGTTATGGAGCTTCCTACAGATTTGCCAATGACCATGACTATCAGATTTATAATGAAGTCGGTGGTGGTATTCAGACACAAAATACGGATTCAAAGTTAAAAGAACAGACTACTAATTTTTATGTGTCGGTGAACAAGGAGTATGAAACAGGGACTTCGTTTTCAGCTTCAGCTACGGGAGAATATTATACCATTGGCAATTATCATAAATGGGCTGTTTATCCGCAAGCAACATTCACTTATATGAAGACACCTAAGCATATTCTCCAGTTTTCACTGTCAACGGATAAGACTTATCCGAGCTATTGGGATATGCAATCATCCGTCAGTTATATAGACGGATATACCGAATTGTGGGGAACTCCGGGGATAAGGCCTATGACAACATACAATCTGAATGGTAATTATATCCTGAAGCAAAAGTATATTTTCGGTCTGTTCTTCATGCATACGTCTGACTTTTTCGTACAGACGGGCTATCAATCGACTGACCGTTTGGCATTGATTTATAAGAATACGAACTGGAACTATATGCAGATGTGGGGGACAAACGTCATCTTACCCTTTAAAGCCGGAAATTGGCTGGATTCACGACTTACTTTGGTAGGTATGCAAGTTCACCAGCGTTGCGATGACTTTTTTGATATCCCGTTTAACCGGAGGAAATGGATGTTCAATAGTTCGCTGGATAACACGTTTAAGGTAGGTAAGAATCTGGCTTTCGAATTGATAGGTAGTATACAAACCCCGATGATCCAGGGAACTTTTGACATTGAAACAGTCTATAACCTCACTGCCGGATTGAAATGGAGTTTTGCTAGCGATAGGATAAATCTGTCTGCCCGTTGCAGTGATCTTTTCAACTCGGGCATGCCCAATTTGAAAGTTCGTTTTAATGGGCAACACTTGGATATGAACAACGATTTTTATTCGCGCTCTTTTACCATACATTTCAGCTACCGCTTCGGTGGATATAAGAAGAAAGAAGCCGGGAAGATTGATACTTCAAGGTTCGGACATTAGTATGAGCCCTGTTTATCTTTTAGGATTGTGTGTCGAATGTACTTGTTTCCGTCTTTATGGATAGCATACTGGACAAGTTACAATTTGTCCAGTATGCTATTTATTTTTTGTAAATTATTTTACCTTGACATTTTATAGGAATTATGATAAAATACTAAAGTTAATTCGATATTCCGCTTTAATAGCAAATAAATTAAATGAATATCTTTAGGAGGAGAATAAATGAAAGAAAAATTAATTCAATTAGTAGAGCAAAGCTACTTAAGAAACGACATTCCTGAATTCAAAGCTGGAGATACTATTGCAGTATACTACAAAGTTGTAGAAGGAAACAAAGAAAGAGTTCAATTATTCGAAGGAGTAGTTATTAGAGTAAATGGTGGAGGAATTGCAAAAACTTTCACAATAAGAAAAGTAACTGCTGGTGTAGGAGTAGAAAGAATAATCCCTGTAAACTCTCCAATGATTGATAAAATCGAAGTATTAAAAGTTGGAAGAGTAAGAAGATCTAAACTTTACTACTTAAGAGGACTTTCTGGTAAAAAAGCAAGAATCAAAGAAATCAGAAAATAATTTTTTAGGAGATGGAAATTTCCATCTCCTTTTTCTTTTTCTAGCTAAAATAATTAAAATATTATATAATTAATATATAATAATTATAAAAAGTAAAAGGAGAGTAAGATGAATAATAATAATTACTATGAAAAACTAGAAAATAATTTTTCAGAATTTTTAAATAATTTAGATAGAGTAGTTTCTATTCCAAGTTATTATCAAGAAGATTCTACTAAATATCCATTTGGAGAAAATATTCAAAAAGTGTTGGAAGAGATGATAGATATTTGTAAAGAATTAGGCTTTAGAACTTATATTGACTCAGAAGGATATTATGGATATGCTGAAATAGGTAGTGGAGAAAAATTAGTAGGAGTATTAGGACATCTTGATGTAGTCCCACCAGGAGATTTAAGTAAATGGGAAAATGAACCTTTTAAACCTGTAATAAAAGATGGAAAATATTATGGAAGAGGAGCACAAGATGATAAAGGACCTACTCTAGCTGCTATATATGCACTAAAAACACTTTTAGATTGTGGATTTAAATTAAAATACAGAGTAAGATTTATATTTGGAACAGATGAGGAAAATTTATGGAGAGATATGCCAAAGTATGTTGAAAAAGAGGAAATACCTACAGTAGGCTTTACTCCAGATTCAAAATTTCCATTAATTTATTCAGAAAAAGGATTGTTACAATGTAAACTTATAGCTAAAAATGAGAGTGGTTTAGTATTTAAAGGGGGAGATGCATTTAACTCTGTTCCATCAAATATTATAGTTCCAAAGAATGAGGAATTAATGAAAGTATTACTAGAATTAAATTATGAATTTAAAGATAAAGATGAAGTTATAGAGATAGTAGGAAAAAGTGTCCATGCACAAGTGGCAGAGACTGGAATAAATGCTATTAATAGATATATGCATGCTCTTACAAAACTAGGAAAAGAAACTAAATCAGGAAAATTTATAACTGAAAATTTGATAGGGTATGATTTTGCTGAGCCAATTTTTGAATTAGTAAAAGATGAACATTCAGGGGAATTAAAATTTAATGTAGGTAAGATAGAATTTACTGAAGAAAATGAAATATTAATGATCGATATGAGAATACCTGTAACTTATGATAAAGAAAAAATAGTAGAAACTTTATCAAGAAAAGCTAAAGAGTATGGATTTGAATATATACAGCATGATTATTTAAAATCTATATATGTGCCATTAGATTCTGAATTAATCACAACTTTAATGAGTGCTTATCAAGAAATTACAGGAGATATGGAGTCTCAACCAGTAGCGAGTGGAGGAGCAACATATGCTAGAGCTATGAATAATTGCGTAGCTTTTGGGTGTGTTTTACCAGGAAGTCCTAAGACTGAGCATCAACCAAATGAGTATATTATATTGGATGATATAAAGAAAGCTATGAAAATTTATATGAAAGCTTTTGAAAAGTTTAATAAATAATTTTAGAATGGAGAATATAAATGAATAAAAAGAAAATGCTAAGTGCATATACTATAGTTTTTATATTTTTATTAATAACTGCTGTATTAACCTGGATAGTTCCTCAATCAGTAGTTGTAACAAATGAGAGTGGAATTCAAGAAGTAATTTATAATGCAATATTTGATAGCAATGGAGAAATTATAAGAGGAGTAGGAGCACAACCAGCTGGGCTTTGGGATATTATTATGGCACCAATAACTGGTTTCCAAAATGCTGGACCAGTAAGTATAGCAATACTTATGGCAGGAGCATTTTTAGGATTAATTAATTCTGTAGGAGCTTTAGATGCTGGAATAGGAGGATTACTAAAAAGATATACAGGGACATCTCTTATAGCAATTTTAATGTTTGTATTTGCTATATTTGGAAGTGTTTTTGGTTTTTGGGAGGAGATTCCTGCATTTTCAATAGTTATAGTTCCATTATTTGTATTAGCTGGTTATGATGTAATGACAGGACTTGCAGTTTTATTTATAGGAGCTACAGCTGGGAATATGGCTAGTGTTGTAAATCCATTTTCAGTAGGAGCAGCAATTGGAGCAATAGGAAATCCAGAGCTTTCTCTAGGTAGTGGGATGATTTTAAGAATGGTAATATTTTTAGCTTTATATCTAGTGGGAGTAGTATATGTTATAAAGTATGCTAATACTGTAAAAAAAGATAAAGAAAAATCAATAGTGGCAGGTATTGAAGTAAATACAAGAGTAAATGAAGAGGGACATGAATTACCTGAACTTACTAAAAAAAGATTTTGGTCGATTATGGTATTAGTTGGAATAATTATATTACTAATATTAGGTTATATGCCTTGGTATGTAATAGAATTAGATGGTGGAAGAACATTTCAAGATGTTATAAATGCTCCTATTAATTTCATAGCTTCAATACCTATATTAGGAAGTTTAAGTGGCTTTAAACATTTCACTCCTTTTGGTGATTGGTATTTTGGAGAATTTGCCTTTGTTTTCTTATTAGGGTCAATATTAATTGGATTAATAAATAGAATGCCAGAGGAGCAGTTTGTAAAAGAATTTGCAAATGGTGCTAAGGATTTATTAGGAGTAATACTAGTACTTTCTGTTGCTAATGGTATATCTGTACTTATGGGAAGTAAAAGTGAAGGAATGTCTGTAACATTTGTTTATTGGATTCAAACAGCTCTTCAAGGAATACCATCTTGGGCTTTTTCAATAGCAACAGTGGCTGCTTATGTAGGAATAGGATTTTTCTTACAATCTACAAGTGGAGTAGCAGGAATAACAATGCCAATATTAGGTGCTGTAACAATGGCACTTTTTCAAGGTTCAGATATTGGAGCTGCTGGTGGGCAAGTAATGTTGATATCAGCATTTACTGTGGGGATTAATTTTATGTGTGGAATTTATCCTGGAGCAAGTACAATGGGGACACTAGAATTATTCCATGTACCATATGATAGATATCTAAAATTTGTATTGAAAATATTATTACCAATGTTAGCGATAGGGTGTTTAATAATTTCAGCTTCACAGTTCTTAGGATTAATTTAAAAATATAGAGAAGGAACAATACTTTTTAGTATTAATTCCTTCTCTTTTTAATTATTTAAATTAAAAAATTTTTTTATTCTTTCTAAAAAAGTCTCTTGCTGAGGCAGAAGTTTTTTTAACTCTTCCTTTAAATATCTTTTTCTTTTTCCATTAGGACAACTATTACATAATTTTGCTTTGCAAATATTACAGCTGATAAGAATTTTATCTAACTCACTTTGATATTTTTGAATCATAAAAGTAAAACCTCCCTAATAATAATTTTTAGATATCTTCTTACTATAAATATTAGTGTTTTGATAAACTAATGTCAATAAAATAAAAATTAAAACATTTTGTAGTAAAAATGAGTCTAAAAAATATCTTTTCAAAGGGAGGTGAAAATTTAATGTAAATTTTAAAAAAATATGATAAAATATATATTAATCAAGGTTTATGGAGTGAAATATGGAAAAAAGTAAATTAATATTGAATGGAATTTTTTATATTATTATAACAATAATATTTATAATTTTATTTGTTAAAGAGAAACAAATAGGAGCTTTTATAAAAACTAATAGAGATAAATTTTCAGACAATCTAGTTTTAAAGTTGGGTTGGGAAGGAAAAAGCTCAGGAATATTTTTAAAAAAAGCAATTGCTTTTATAGAAAGTATTGGAACAGCACTTATTTTAGTTTTAATTATTCAAAAAATTTATTTAGGAAATTTTTTAGTGCCAACAGGTTCAATGGAACCTACTATAATGCCTAAGGATAGACTTTTTGGAAATATGGTAGTCTATAAATTTAGAAAGCCAGAGAGAAATGAAATAATAGTGTTTAAAGAGCCAATTCAAAATAAAGTTTTATATACTAAAAGAGTAATGGGATTACCAGGAGAAAAGATATTTTTAAAGGATAATCATCTCTATGTTAATGATGAGAAAATAAATATAAGAGAGTACTCTAGTTTAGGACAATTAGGAGAGGATAATTACTGGATAATACCTAAAAAAGGAGATACAATAGAAGTTATACCTGGAGCTAATTATGGAGAGTATACATGGAGCAAGGGAGGAAAACTAGTAGATGTTGCTGAAGTTCAAAAACAATTAGTAGATAGCCCAGGAGCAGTAGCACAAATACTTCCAGATTTAGAATTTAGAGTTAATGGAGAAAAAACAGGAATGGTACTTGATATTATTCATGATTCAAAAGCCGTAGAAAAGATACTTTCTGGAGAAAAAGTTACTGTAACAGCTGATGAAGATTATTATTTAGCTTTAGGAGATAATACTAATGGGAGCTATGATTCAAGAATGTGGGGATTTGTAAAAGAGAGTAGAATAAAAGGAAAAGCTTTTGTAAGATTTTGGCCTTTGAATAGAATATCACTTTTAAAATAGTATGGAGTGAAGATGGGAATAGTTTATGATATTGATGTAAAAATATTAGAAGAATTAGAAAAAAAATGTTTTCCTAATAGTTCCTATACTCTAAATCAATTGGAGGAGATAATATCAGATAAAGAGAAATATCAAATATTAGCAGTAAATGATAAAAATATAATAAAGGGATATATAATCCTTTTTGATAATAGTGAATCTCTAGAAATTATGAAGATAGGAACTTTAGTTGAATATAGAAGACAGGGAATAGGAAAAATTTTAATAGATGAGATTTCAAAAATGAAAAGGGATATTTTCTTAGAAGTTAGAGAGAGCAATAGTGCCAGAGAATTTTATAAAAGTTGTGGATTTGAAGAGGTAGGAAAAAGAAAAAATTATTATCCTGACACCAGAGAAGCAGCTATTATAATGGTAAAAAATTTTTAAAAATTATACATAATTAAATCACAAAAAATCTATAAAATAACTAATACGTATAAAAAGGATGGTAAAAAATGGAAACAAATATTTATTCAAACCCTCTAGCAGAAAGATATAGTTCAAAGGAGATGTTAGAAAACTTTTCTCCAGACAAAAAGTTTTCTACTTGGAGAAAACTTTGGGTGGCTTTAGCTGAAGCAGAAAAGGAACTTGGATTGAATATTACTGATGAGCAAATTGAAGAGATGAAAGCTAATATCTATAATATTGATTATGAATTAGCAGCTAAAAAAGAAGCAGAGTTTAGACATGATGTAATGGCACATGTACATACATTTGGGACACAAGCTCCAAAGGCTATGCCTATAATCCACTTAGGAGCAACAAGTGCCTACGTTGGAGATAATACTGATTTAATTCAAATAAAAGATGGATTAGATATTATAAAAACTAAATTAGTAAATGTAATTTCTGAAATGTCAAAATTTGCTATGGCAAATAAAGATTTACCTACTTTAGGATTTACTCATTTCCAAGCAGCACAACTTACTACTGTTGGAAAAAGAGCAACTTTATGGTTACAAAGTTTATTATTAGATTTAGAAGAGTTAGAGTTTAGAGAAAATACTTTAAGATTTAGAGGAGTAAAGGGAACTACTGGAACACAAGCAAGTTTCCAAGAGTTATTTAATGGAGATTTTGAAAAAGTAAAAGAGTTGGATAGAAGAATAACTGAGAAAATGGGATTTGATAGGAGATTTTTAGTAACAGGTCAAACTTATGATAGAAAAGTTGACTCTGAAGTAATGAATTTACTTGCAAATATTGCTCAATCAGCTCATAAATTTACAAATGATTTAAGACTTTTACAACATTTAAAAGAGATAGAAGAACCATTTGAAAAAAGTCAAATTGGATCATCAGCGATGGCTTATAAAAGAAATCCAATGAGAAGTGAGAGAATATCATCATTAGCTAAATTTGTAATAGCATTACAACAAAGTACAGCTATGACAGCATCAACTCAATGGTTTGAAAGAACATTAGATGATTCTGCTAATAAAAGATTATCATTACCACAAGCTTTCTTAGCAGTAGATGCTATATTAATCATTTGGAAGAATGTTTTAGATGGATTAGTTGTTTATCCAAAAATGATAGAAAAAAGAATTATGGCTGAGCTACCATTTATGTCAACTGAATATATTATAATGGAATGTGTAAAAAATGGTGGAGATAGACAAGAATTACATGAGAGAATAAGAGTTCATTCAATGGAAGCTGGAAAAAATGTAAAAGTTAAAGGAAAAGATAATGATTTAATTGATAGAATAATCAATGATAAATACTTTAACTTAGACAAAGCTAGATTATTAGAGATATTAGACCCTAAAAACTTTATTGGATTTGCTCCAGAGCAAACAGAGGAATTTGTAAATATAGAGGTTAAGCCAATATTAGAAAAATATAGTAATAGATTAGGAATGAAAGCAACTTTAAAGGTTTAATGGAAAATAGAAAAAGAGAGATATATTTAACTGCATTTGTTTTAGTAGCATTATATCTTTCTCTTGCAGAAAACTTTATTCCAAAACCATTTCCTTGGATGAAAATAGGGCTATCAAATATAGCTGTTTTGGTAGCCCTTGAAAAATTTGATTCTAAGTTTGCTGTTGAGTTAGTATTACTTAGAATCTTTATTCAAGGATTAATGTTAGGTACATTATTTACACCTGGGTTTATAATAAGTTTTGTTGCAGGGATTTTGACAACTATATTTATGATAGGGTTATATAAATTTAGAAAATATCTTTCATTGATAGCAATCAGTTCGTTATCAGCTTTTCTACACAATCTATTTCAACTCATAGTAGTATATTTTCTTATGTTTAGAAATGTTTCTTTATATTCAAAGTCTATTATGGGGTTTGTGTGGATTTTTTTAATTATAGGAGTAGGAGCTGGGGTTATTACTGGCTTTATAGGAGAAAAGTTAAATTTAAGAAGGAGCAGAATAGAATGAGAAAATACTTTGGAACAGATGGAATAAGAGGAGAAGCAAATAGAGAGCTAACTGTAGATATAGCTTTAAGATTAGGATATGCTCTTGGATATTATTTAAAAAGGGAAAATCCAGATAAAAAGAAAATAAAAGTAATTATGGGGTGTGATACAAGAATATCTGGATATATGTTGAGGTCAGCAATGCTTGCAGGGCTTACTTCAATGGGAGTACATGTGGATTTTGTAGGAGTAATATCAACTCCAGCGGTAGCTTATTTAACAAAAGCGAAGAAAGCAGATGCAGGTATAATGATATCAGCTTCTCACAATCCTGCTAAAGATAATGGATTAAAAGTATTTGCTGGAAACGGATATAAGTTACCTGATGAAGTAGAATTAGAGATAGAAAGACTTATGGATGATCCAACTATTTTAGCTAATCCAATTGCTGGAGATAAAGTTGGAAAATTCAAATATGCAGAAGATGAATATTATTCATACAGAGACCATTTATTAGCTTCTGTAAATGGAGACTTTTCAGGAATGAAAATAGTTGTAGATACAGCTAATGGTTCAGCTTATAGAATAGCTAAAGATGTATTTTTAGCTCTAGGAGCAGAGGTAGTACTTATAAATGATGCTCCAAATGGAACTAATATAAATGTAAGATGTGGTTCTACTCATCCAGAAATTCTTACAAAAGTAGTAGTAGGATATGAGGCAGATTTAGGTCTTGCTTATGATGGAGATGCAGATAGATTAATAGCTGTAGATAGACACGGAAATATAATTGATGGAGATAAAATAATAGCTACTCTTGCTATGGGAATGAAAAGAAAAGGGGAATTAAAAGAAAATAAAGTTGTTACAACTGTAATGAGTAATATGGGATTTGAAAATTATTTAAAAGAAAATGGAATAGAGCTACTTAGAGCCAATGTAGGAGATAGGTATGTACTTGAAAAAATGATAGAGCATAATGTAGCTATTGGTGGAGAGCAATCTGGACATATTATATTATTACAATATGCAACAACAGGTGATGGAGTTTTAACTTCTTTAAAATTAGTTGAAGCTTTAAGAGATGAAAAGAAATATTTAGATGAGATGATAGGAGATATAAAAGATTGGCCACAAAAATTAGTAAATGTAGTTGTAGATAATAACAAGAAAAATATTTGGAATAAAAATAAAAATATAACAGACTTTATAGCTCAAAAAGAGAAAGAGATGGAAGGACTTGGAAGAGTTTTAGTTAGAACATCTGGAACGGAGCCATTAGTAAGAGTGATGGTAGAAGGTAAAGAGATGAATATGGTGGAAAAAGTTGTAAATGAGATAGCTGAAGTTGTAAAGAAAGAGCTAGCTTAATTAAGGAGAGATAGATGTATAAAGTTTTCTCAAAATTATATGACAAATTTATGGAGTTTTCTGACTATGGAGCTTGGGAAAAGCAGGTAGAAGAGTTAATAAAAGAGGGACAACCTAATGGAAAAACTCTTTTAGACATAGGATGTGGAACAGGAGAATTACTTCTAAGAATGACAAAGAACTATCAATGTGATGGTATGGATTTGTCAGAAGAGATGTTAAAAATAGCTCAAAGAAAATTAAAACATAGAGAAGTCAGACTTTTCTTAGGAGATATGGTTGAATTTGATACTGGATATAAATATGATATTATGGTTTCATTATTTGATACTGTAAATCATATGGTATCAGTAGAAGAGTTAGAAAGTCACTTAGAGAGTGTGCTTAACTCTTTAAATAATGGAGGAGTTTATATTTTTGATATAGTGGATAGAGAGTTTATGGATACAATGTTTCCTGGGGGACTTTTTGTAGATAATAGAAAAGATATAACTTGTATTTGGGAACATGAGATAGAAGAAGGAATAGATTATATAGATGCTACATATTTCTTAAAAAATTCTCGTGGAAGTTGGGATAAATTAACAGAATCATATTCTAAAAAAATCTTTACTCATAATGAGATAGAAGAAAGTGTAAAAAAAGTTGGATTAACTTTAGTTAAAAGAGTAATAAATGACAAAATAGCAGGAAAAAGATTTGTGTATTTATTGAAAAAATAAGTGATATTTATAACATTATAAAAAAGAATTTTAATAAAAAATCATAATAAGTTTGACTATTTTTGTTTTATATTATAAAATTATATAGTGGAGCAAGTGAGAGTATATGAAATTTGTTAAATGGATCACGAAAGATATTATACATGCGTTATCTTTATTAAGTTATTTAGGTTTTTTAATAGTAGGAAATATACTCTTATATATTGGAATCTATAAATTAATAGAAAAGTATTTTTTTAAGAGTACAATATTATTTATAGTTTTAGTCATAATAGGAGTTATAAGTGGATTTTATAATGCCTATGTAGCAATAATGAGAAAATAAGGAGATTAAGTGGATAAAATAAAAAGTTTATTTAAAAGAACTGGAATAACAGCTTTGATAATATTGATTTATGGAATAATTATTGGAAGCAAAGAGGTATATTTTGGAATGTTTTCTGGAGCTTTGGTATCCATCTTAGGACTTTATTTGTTATGCTTAGATGTAAAAAAGATAATAGCAACACAACAAGGTTCATATAAAAGAGGTATCTTAGGATATCTTCAAAGATATGCTCTATATGGTGTTTATTTAGGAGTGATGGCAAAATTTTTTGGGCTGTCAATGATAATATGTTCGGGACTAGGGCTTCTAAATGTAAAAGCAAATATTTTACTTATGGCTCTTTCTGATAAAGTTATTAAAATAAGGGATAAAAACCTAAAATAATATTAAGAAAGGAGGGTTTGATAATCAATGAACAAACTAAAAACAATTATTCCAATAGCTATAATAGCAGCAATTGGAGGGATTATTAGGAAACTGAGTTTTATAGAGTTTCAGGTACCCCCTTTGGTAGAAGGACCAAGAGTAGTCTTCTTTATTCCATTACCAGAGTTCCTTCATAAGATACCTTTTGCAATGGAAACAGCAAATGGTGGATATGGGTTACCAGTTACAATTACAGTAGTTACTACTTGGTTTTTAATATTATTTATGTTTATACTTTTTAGAGTTGGGACTAGTAAGTTAGAAGTAATTCCAGGTAAATTGCAACTTATTTTAGAAAGTATATATGCTTTTTTAGATGGAGTAGTAGGACAGATGATGGGTTCATGGAAGAAAAAATATCTATCATACATTGGACCATTATTTCTATTTATATTTACAGCAAATACAATAAGTTTCTTTCCAATTCCATGGTTTTCTATAGTTGATGGACATATAACTTTTGCTCCAGCATTTAGATCACCAACATCTGACTTGAATACAACAGTTGGATTAGCACTTTTAACAACATTTATGTTCTTAAAAGCAAGTATAAAAACAAATGGAGTTTTAGGATATTTTAAAGGTTTCTTAGCACCAATTCCAGTAATGTTACCATTAAATATTGTTGGAGAGTTTGCAAAACCAGTAAATATATCAGTCAGACTTTTCGGAAATGCATTTGCAGGAGGAGTAATTATGGGACTTCTATATATGGGAGCTCCAGCAGCAATACCTGCAGGATTACACTTATACTTTGACCTATTCTCAGGATTAGTACAAAGTTTCGTATTTATAATGTTAAGTATGGTATATATTCAAGGTTCTCTTGGAGACAGTGAGTATGTAGAAGAATAAAGTTTTAAAAATATCAGGAGGTAAAAAATGGATCAAATGTTATTAGCAAAAACAATAGTATTAGCAGCATCAGCAGTAGGTGTAGGATGTGCAATGATAGCTGGATTAGGACCAGGAATTGGAGAGGGATATGCAGCTGGTAAAGCGGTAGAATCAGTAGCAAGACAACCAGAAGCAAAAGGAGATATCATCTCTACAATGATTTTAGGACAGGCAGTATCTGAGTCAACAGGTATTTACTCACTAGTTGTATCATTAATATTAATGTATGCAAATCCTTTCATTGGATTATTAGGATAATCCTATAATCAGTCACAAAAAATAACTGATTATCATCTGGAAAGGAGGTAGAAAATTTGGCGACAACTATAATGCCAGTAGTATCAGTAGATATTAATATGTTCTGGCAGATAATAAACTTTTTTATACTTGTATTTGTGTTTAACAAGTATTTCAAAAAACCTTTAGGTAAAATGTTAGACAGTAGAAAAGAAAAGATAACTAGCGATTTAAGAGAAGCTGATGAAAATAAAAAAGCAGCTATAAAACTTCAAAAAGAATCTGAAGAAATTTTAAGAAAAGCTAAAATTGAAGCTAATGAAATTCTTAAAACTGCTGAGAAAAAAGCAGATGAGAGAAGAGAAAGTATCTTAAATGAGGCTAAAACTCAAAGAGAAAAAATTATAAAAACTGCAGAAATGGAAGCTCTTAAAATGAAAACAGATGCTAAGGAGATATTACAAGAGGAAGTTAAAGTTCTTGCAGTTAAATTAGCTGAAAAACTTATTGAAGAGAGAATAAATCCAAAAATCGAGTCTACCTTAATAGATGAGTTTATAGAAGGGGTAGGGGAAGAAAAATGATAGCTAACCAAGTAGGAAGAAGATATGCAGAGGCTATCTATGAAATCGCAGTTTCTAGTGATAAAGTAAAAGAGATATATGAAGCTTTAAATCAAATGATGGAGCTTTATAAAAATGATAATGAATTTAAAACTTTTATCACTCATCCATTAATTGAATTAGATGAGAAGAAAAGAGTTTTAAAAGAGATGTTTAAAAATTCTGATGAGACAATAGAAAATATAATTTTCTATATCTTAGATAAAAAAAGAATGGAAAACATAAGAAATATAACAGCTGAGTATCTAAAAATTTATTATGAAAAAAATCAGATAGTAGATGTAGAGGCTACTTTTGCTGTTGAGCCTAGTGAAGCTCAAAAAACTAAGTTAATAGCAAACTTAGAAAAGAAAACTGGTAAAAAAGTTAAACTGGCTATAAAAGTTGATAAGAGCATCTTAGGAGGAGGTATTATCAGGATAGGTGATACTGTAATAGATGGTTCTATACGTAAAGAGCTAGAAAATATAAAGAAAAGATAATGATTTGTAACAGGAGGTGTAAATCAGTTGAACATTAGACCAGAAGAGATTAGCAGCATAATTAAAAATGAGATTGAGAACTATAAAAAAAGTCTTGATATAAAAACTTCAGGTTCAGTATTAGAAGTAGGAGACGGTATTGCAAGAATCTATGGACTTAGTAGTGCAATGTCTGGAGAGCTTCTAGAATTTCCACATGGAGTAATGGGAATGGCACTAAACCTAGAAGAAGATAACGTTGGAGCCGTTATTCTAGGAGACTTCTCCCTAATTAAAGAAGGAGATGAAGTTAAAGCTACTGGAAGAGTTGTTTCAGTTCCAGCAGGGGAAGCTATGTTAGGAAGAGTAGTTAATGCCCTTGGAGAACCAATTGATGGAAAAGGTGAGATTAAACCTGAAAAATACATGGAGATAGAGAGAAAAGCGTCAGGAATCATCTCTAGAAAACCTGTATCAGAACCACTACAAACAGGTATTAAATCTATAGATGGAATGGTACCTATTGGAAGAGGACAAAGGGAATTAATCATCGGAGATAGACAAACAGGAAAGACTGCTATAGCTATTGATGCTATTATCAACCAAAAAGGAACAGGGGTAAAGTGTATCTATGTTGCTATTGGACAAAAAAGATCAACTGTAGCACAAATATATAAAAAGCTTGAGGATGCAGGAGCTATGGAGTACACTACTATCGTTGCTGCAACAGCATCAGAAGCTGCACCATTACAATATATGGCACCATACTCAGGAGTAGCTATGGGAGAGTACTTCATGGATAAAGGTGAGCATGTATTAATAATATATGATGATCTTTCTAAACATGCAGTAGCTTATAGAGAGATGTCATTATTACTTAAAAGACCACCTGGAAGAGAAGCTTATCCAGGAGACGTATTCTACTTACACTCAAGATTACTTGAAAGAGCAGCTAAATTATCTGATAAATTAGGTGGAGGTTCAATAACAGCTCTACCAATAATTGAAACACAAGCTGGAGACGTATCTGCATACATCCCAACAAACGTAATTTCAATTACAGATGGACAAATATTCCTAGATTCTCAATTATTTAACTCTGGATTCAGACCGGCTATCAATGCAGGTATTTCAGTTTCAAGGGTTGGAGGATCAGCTCAAATAAAAGCTATGAAACAAGTTGCTGCTAAAGTAAAACTTGAATTAGCACAATACAATGAATTATTAACATTTGCTCAATTTGGTTCTGACCTAGATAAAGCTACAAAAGCTCAACTAGAAAGAGGACACAGAATCATGGAAGTATTAAAGCAATCTCAATACAAACCATATGCTGTTGAAGAGCAAGTAGTATCATTCTTTGCATTAATTAATGGATACTTAGATTCTATTGAATTAGATAAAGTAAGAAGATTTGAAGCAGAATTAATAACTGAATTAAAAAATACAACTAATATTCTTGATGAAATTAGAGAGAAAAAAGCTCTTGATAAAGATATTGAAGCTAAATTAGGAGATGCTATTAACGCATTTAAAAAGAATTTTAACTAGGAAGAGGTGGGAGAATGGCTGGAGCTAAAGAGATAAAAAATAGAATAAAAAGTGTTCAGTCTACTCACCAAATTACTAAAGCCATGGAAATTGTTTCTACTACTAAGTTTAAAAGATTTTCAGCTCTAGTTGTAAAGTCTAGACCATTTGCTGAGAGTATTCAAACTATACTTTCAAATATAGCGGCTGGAATAAAAAGTGAAAGACATCCTCTTTTTGATGGAAGAGATGAAGTTAAAAAAATTGGTGTCATAGTTATGACTTCTGATACAGGACTTTGTGGAAGTTTTAACCATGCAACATTAAAAGAGTTAGAAAAAATTAGAAAAGCTAATAGTGGAAAAGAGGTTTCAGTAATTGCTATCGGAAAGAAAGCAAGAGATTACTGCACTAAGAGAAATTATGATTTAAAAGCAAGTTATGTACAACTTGTACCTGAAACTATGGGTAAAAAAGCTCAAGAAATCAGTGAGAATATTGTAGATTACTATTATGAAAATATTTTTGATGAGGTATATGTAATTTATAATAAATTCATATCAGCTCTTAGAAGTGATTTAACAGTTAAAAAACTTATTCCAATAGAAAGAGTAGAGGCTAAAGAAAATACTTCGTATATTTTTGAACCAGATGCAGAAACAATTTTATCTGCTCTTCTTCCAAAATATTTAAATGTTGAGATTTATCAAGCTCTATTAAATAATGCTGCAAGTGAGCATTCAGCTAGAAAGAATTCTATGAAGAATGCAACTGAAAATGCAGAAGAGATGATGACAATGCTTAACTTGAAGTACAATAGAGAAAGACAAGCTGCAATCACTCAAGAAATCACAGAGATTGTTGGTGGAGCAGCAGCTTTAAATTAATGATTAGGAGGCAATAGGGTGGAAAACAAAGGAACTATAACTCAGATTATTAGTGCCGTTGTAGACGTTGCTTTTAAAGATAAATTGCCTAATATATACAATGCCTTAAAAGTTAAGGTTGATGATAAAGAGCTTGTACTAGAAGTACAACAACACTTAGGTAATAATGTAATAAGAGCGGTAGCAATGGATTCTACTGACGGACTACAAAGAGGTATGGAAGTAATAGACACTGGAGCACCTATAAAGGTACCAGTAGGAAAAGCAGTATTAGGAAGAATATTAAATGTTTTAGGACAACCAGTTGACGACAACGGACCAGTTGAAACAGATGAATATTTACCTATACATAGAGATGCTCCAAGCTTTGAGGAGCAAGAAACAGAAACTGAAATTTTCGAAACAGGAATCAAAGTAATTGACCTTTTAGCACCATATATTAAAGGAGGAAAAATTGGTCTATTCGGAGGAGCTGGAGTAGGAAAAACAGTTCTAATTATGGAGCTTATCAATAACATTGCTAAGGGACATGGAGGACTTTCAGTATTTGCTGGAGTAGGAGAAAGAACAAGAGAAGGAAGAGACCTTTATGATGAAATGACTGAATCAGGAGTTTTATCTAAAACATCTCTAGTTTATGGACAAATGAATGAGCCACCTGGAGCAAGACTAAGAGTTGCTTTAACAGGATTAACTGTAGCAGAGAACTTCAGAGATAAAGAAGGACAAGACGTTCTACTATTCATAGATAACATATTCAGATTTACACAAGCTGGATCTGAAGTATCAGCTCTATTAGGAAGAATGCCTTCTGCAGTTGGATACCAACCAAACCTTGCAACAGAGATGGGAGCTCTTCAAGAAAGAATCACATCTACTAAATCTGGATCAATTACATCAGTTCAAGCTGTATATGTCCCAGCAGACGACTTAACTGACCCAGCACCAGCAACAACATTCTCACACTTAGATGCTACAACAGTTTTATCAAGACAAATAGCATCATTAGGAATCTATCCAGCAGTTGACCCATTAGATTCTACATCTAAAGCTCTATCTGCTGATATAGTTGGAACAGAGCACTACAATGTTGCTAGAGAAGTACAAGAAGTATTACAAAGATATAAAGAACTTCAAGATATCATTGCTATCTTAGGTATGGACGAGTTATCTGATGAAGATAAACTTACTGTATCAAGAGCAAGAAAAATTCAAAGATTCTTCTCTCAACCATTCTCAGTTGCTGAGCAATTTACAGGAATGGAAGGAAAATATGTTCCAGTAAAAGAGACAATCAGAGGATTTAAAGAGATATTAGAAGGTAAACATGACGATATCCCTGAACAAGCTTTCCTATATGTAGGAACAATAGAGGAGGCAGTAGCAAAGGCGAGAGACCTTATGAAAGGGGATGAATAGTTATGGCTACATTTAAAATAAAAGTTGTAACTTATGAGGAGAAAGTTCTTGAGCAAGAAGCTGAGTTTGTTCTTGTAAGAACAACAGAGGGAGATATGGGAATACTCCCAAATCACTCTCCATTTATAGCTGGATTAAGTACAGGAGAAATGAAGATAAGACTTAATGGAAAAGAAGAGAAATACTTTGTTTCAGAAGGATTATTAGAAATTTCTAATAACGTAGTAACTATTATAGCTACTGAAGCTATTCCAGCTGATCAGCTTGATGTAGAGAGAGCTAAAAAAGAGGTAGAAGAGTTGAAAGCTAAACTTGCTAAAATGCAAGAAGATAAAGATATTCTTTTAACTCAAAAAAATCTACACAAGGCTTTAATGAAAGTACAAGTTGCAGAAAAATTATTATAAAAATAATTAAGCAGTCTAAATGGCTGCTTTTTTATTTATTTTATATAAAAAAAGGAGTATAATAAAATTAAGAGATTGTATAAATAGGTGAGATAAATATGGAGAATAAAAATGATTTTTCACAAGGAAATATTTATAAACATATAATGGGACTTGCTATTCCAATGACAATAGCTCAAATGGTACAAGTACTTTATAATATAGTTGATAGAATATATATTGGTCATCTTCAAGGTAGTTCTTCATTAGCACTTACAGGATTAGGATTAACCTTTCCTATTGTAACTATTGTAGCAGCATTTACAAATTTGTTTGGAATGGGAGGAGCACCGCTTTGTTCAATTGCAAGAGGAAAAAATGATATGGAGAGAGCAGAAGTTATAATGGGAAATACTTTTATCTTATTGATAATAAGTAGTTTTATTTTAATGCTTTCATCGTATATATTCATGAAACCTCTTCTTTATATATTTGGTGCTAGTGATATAACTTATCCTTATGCTGCAGAATATTTAAAAATATATTTATTAGGGACACCATTTATAATGTTAGGAACAGGAATGAATGGTTTTATTAATTCTCAAGGTTTTGGAAAAATTGGGATGATGACAATACTTTTAGGTGCAATTATAAATATCATATTAGATCCTATATTTATATTTTATTTTAATTTGGGGATATCAGGAGCTGCAATAGCTACGATAATTTCACAGCTATTATCAGTAATTTGGGTAATGAAATTTTTATTAGGAGATAAGACAATATTAAAGTTAAATAAAAAAAGTATGAAATTAGAGAGCGAATTGAGTAAAAATATAATGGGCTTAGGATTAGCTGGATTTGTAATGTCTGCTACAAATGGAGCTGTTCAAATTGCTTGTAATGCTACACTAAAAGGTCAGGGTGGCGATGTATATATTGGAATAATGACTGTATTAAGCTCAATAAGAGATGTAATAATGTTACCAATTCATGGAGTAACAACTGGAGCACAGCCAGTTTTAGGGTATAATTATGGGGCTAAAAAATATGATAGAATAAAAAAAGGAATATTTTTTATTACTGTTGTAACAGTTATATATATGTTAATAGCTTGGATAGTTGTATTTATATTTCCAGAAAATTTTATAAAGGTATTTAGTTCAGATAATGAGCTATTAGTAAAGGGTATACCTGCTATGAATATTTATTACTTTGGATTTTTTATGATGGCTTTTCAAGTAGCAGGGCAATCAATATTTGTAGCATTAGGACAATCTAAACAGGCTGTATTTTTTTCACTCTTTAGAAAAATAATAGTAGTAGTACCATTAACTTTATTTTTACCATATGTAGCAAATTTAGGAGTTAAGGGAGTATTTTTAGCTGAACCAATTTCTAATTTTGTAGGAGGAACAGCTTGTTATATAGCTATGTTGATGACTATAAGAAAAATATTAAAAGATGAGAGGGAAAAGATATGAATATAATGATAAGAGAGGGAAAGGTAGAAGATTTAAAAGAGATGAACTCATTATTTGAAGATTTAGATAAACATCATAGGGTAAACTTACCAAATATTTTTAAAAAAGGGAATATAGAGGGAAGAACTTTAGAACATATAGAAAATATGTGTAAAGATAAAAATAGTAAGATATTTGTAGCAGAGAGTGAAGGTAAATTATTAGGATTAGCTGAAGTGATAAAAAAGAAAAATGTTCCTTACCCTTTGAAAATAGATAGGGAATGGATAGTTTTAGATACTATAATAGTCAAAGAAGAATATAGAGGAATGGGAATAGGAAATATGTTATTTGATACTATCTTAGACTGGACTAAAGAAAAAGGAATTAATAGAATAGAAGTAAATGTATATGAATTTAATAAAAGTGCAATATCATTTTATAAAGGATTAGGATTTGAAAATTTTAGTAGAATTATGTATTTAGAGATATAAAAAATTAAAGGAAAATATATTTAGATTACTTTCTAAATACATTTTCTTTTTTTATTAGATGAAAATAAGAAGTATTGAAAAATGAGGTTTTATGGTATAATTAAAAGAAAAAAGGAGGAAAAAATATGATAAAGAATTTTGTACATCTACATTTACATACTGAATATAGCCTCCTTGATGGAGTAGGAAAGATAGATGATTATTTAGGTAGAGCCAAAGAGTTAGGAATGCAAGCTATAGCAATTACTGACCATGGAAATCTTTTTGGAGCCTTAGAATTTTATAAAAAGGCAAGAAAAAAAGGGATAAAGCCAATAATAGGAATGGAAGCCTATGTTTGTGAAAGGGGAATGGAAGATAAAGAAGGAAGAAACTTTCATCTAATCCTTTTGGCAAGAGATAATGAAGGGTATAGAAATCTTTTAAAGATAAGTTCAGAGAGTTTTATAAGAGGATTTTATTATAAACCAAGAGTAGATAAAAATTTTTTAAAAGAACATAGTGAAGGGTTAATAGCTCTTTCAGCTTGTATGCAGGGAGAGATATCTAGAAGAATTTTAGATATGGAAAGTGAAGATAAAATATCTAGTGCAATAGATGAGTATGTAGATATTTTTGGAAAAGAGAATTTCTTCATAGAAGTACAAGCAAATGGAATAAAAGAGCAATTTGAATTAAATGAAAAACTTTATGAAATAGCTAAGCAAAATAATTTAAAATTGGTAGCTACTAATGATACTCATTATGTAAATGAGGGAGAGCACACACTTCAAGATATTTTAATTTGTGTGCAAACAGGAGCTAAACTTTCTGATGAAAAGAGAATGAGAATAGAAACTGAAGAGCTATTTTTAAAAAGTAGAGAGCAAGTATTAGGACAGCTTGGAGAGAAATATCTAGAGGCAGTAGATAATACTATTATTATAGCAGAGAGATGTAATGTAGATATAGAGTTTGGACATTTCAAATTTCCAGATTATAAGATACCTACTTGTGTAAAAACTATTGAAGCTTTTTTAAGAAAGTTAGTGTATTTAGGATTATCTAAAAGGTATCCTCATGGTCTTACTAAAAGTATAGTAGAAAGAGTGGAGTATGAGCTTGGAATAATAGAGAAGATGGGATATGCTGGATACTTTGTAGTAGTATGGGATTTTATAGATTTTGCCAGAAGAAAAAATATTCCAATAGGACCAGGAAGAGGTTCTGCTGCTGGAAGTTTGATAGCTTATGCATTGGGAATAACTCAACTAGACCCATTAAAATATAATCTAATTTTTGAAAGATTTTTAAATCCAGAGAGAATATCTATGCCAGATATAGATATAGATATTTGTCAAGAAAGACGTCAAGAGGTAATAGATTATGTTATAGAAAAATATGGAGCTGATAAGGTAGCTCAGATCATTACCTTTGGAACCATGAAAGCTAGAGCAGCTATTCGTGATGTAGGAAGAGTACTAAATACTCCACTTAGTAAAATAGATGCAGTGGCGAAATTAGTTCCTTTTAATGCTACTATAAAGCAGACTTTAGAGGGAGTAGAGGAGTTTAGAAAACAGTATTTAGAAGATAGAGAGATACAAAAAGTTATAGATATTTCAGCTAAGATAGAGAATAAAGTAAGGCATGCCTCTGTACATGCAGCAGGGATAGTAATTACTAAGGATCCACTTACTGATACAGTGCCACTTTATTGTGACACGAAAAATAAGGTAGTTTCTACTCAATATCAAATGAAAGAGTTAGAAGATTTAGGACTTTTAAAGATGGACTTTTTAGGGCTTAGAAATCTTACTAACTTACAAAGAACTATTGATTATATAAAAGAGGACTTAGGAGAAGAGATTAGGCTAGAGGATATTCCACTAAATTCTAAAAAAGTATATGAATTGCTTTCTAGAGGGGATACATCTGGAGTATTCCAGATGGAGTCAGTGGGTATTAGAAAAATATTAGTAAAATTAAAACCTGATAAATTTGAAGATATCATTGCACTTTTAGCTCTATATAGACCTGGACCTCTTGGCTCTGGAATGGTAGATGATTTCATCAATGGTAAGAATAGGATAACTGAGATAAAATATCCACATCCATCATTAGAGCAAACATTGAAGGAAACTTATGGAGTAATTCTATATCAAGAGCAAGTAATGAAGATAGCTAATATAATGGCTGGATACTCTTTAGGAGAAGCAGATTTATTAAGAAGAGCTATGGGAAAAAAGAATGTTCAAATAATGGAGGAGAATAGAGAAAAATTTATTACTCGTTCAATAGAAAATGGTTATAGTGAAGAGAAAGCACTAGAGATGTTTGAACTTATAGATAAATTTGCTGGATATGGATTTAATAAATCTCACTCAGCAGCTTATGCCCTTATAGCTTATTGGACAGCTTATTTTAAAGCTCACTATATGAAACATTATTATGCAGCACTTATGACATCAGAGATGGCACATATTGAAGATATAGCTTATTATGTAGATGATGCTAAAGTACATAATTTGAAATTACACCTTCCAGATGTTAATAGAGCTACTTCTAAATTTATTGTAGATAAAGATGGAATTGTATTTTCATTAGCAGCTATAAAAAATGTAGGAGAGGGAGTGTCTGAAAAGATACTTGAAGAGTATAATGAAAATGGAGAGTATAAAAATTTAGAAGATTTCGTAGTGAGAACTAAAAAGTATGGACTTAATAAAAAAGCATTAGAGTCTTTGATTTTAGCTGGAGCTTTAGATGGACTTCCTGGAAATAGAAGACAAAAATTTGAATCAGTAGATAAGATAATTGATTATGCTAATAGAAAATTAAAAGAAGATGATATACAGCAGATGAATCTTTTTGGTGAAGCTAAATCCTCTTTAGGAGTATTTACATTGCCTCAAGTAACAGAATACTCTTTAGATGAATTGTTATCTAAGGAGAAAGAGTATTTAGGATTTTATTTTAGTGCACATCCATTAGATAGTTATAGAAGACTTATAAAAGTATTTAGATTGTCTCCTATCAACGAAATAAAGGAAGAAAAGACTACGCAAATTTTAAAAACTTGTGGAATACTAAGAGATGTAAAAAAAATAGTAACTAAAAACTCTGGACAGATAATGGGAGTTTTTGAATTAGAAGATTATTATGATAAGATTTCTTGTGTTCTTTTTCCAAAAGATTATGAGAGATATACTCATATACTTTTAGAAGGAAAACCTGTATATATTGAAGGAAGCATACAGATAGACTATTTTAAAGGAACTGAGAATAAGAAACTTATAGTTAGAAAATTAAAGTTTTTAGATGATATAGTTAGAGAGAAAAATTTAAAATTGTATATTTTAATGGTAGAAGAGGATAGAGAAAAATTTAGTAGACTCAAGGAGATTTTAAATAAATCGGTAGGAGAAACACCTGTTTTCTTTGCTATTAAAGATAAAAATCATAAAGAGATAAAGAAAAGTAAATATAATATAACTCCAGATAAGATTTTTCTTGATGAAATAGTAGAATTGATGGGAGAAGAGAGGGTAACTATAAAATAACGGTAGTAATTTTTATTGAAATATAGGTAAGTTAGTGGTAAAATATATTGATATTATATAAGGAGGATTTTATGAAAGGTGATGTAAATACTATTGAAGAGTTAATGAAAATACTTCAAGAGAAAAAATTGACTGAGATATCATATGAAACATCTGAAATAAAAATAAATATAAAAGGTTCTCTTATACCAGAGAGTAAACCAGTAGCTTCTAAAAAAGTTGAAGCAAAAAAAGAGGAAACTAAGAAAAAAGTAGTAAATTGTAGAGATATAGTATCTGAACATATAGGAAGATATAACTATCTAAAAAAAGATGGGACACCTATAATTGAAGTAGGGCAAGAGATAAAAGAGGGACAGGAATTAGGAAATGTAGTTGCTGTTGGAGTAGCTTTACCAGTAATAGCTAAATTTTCAGGAAAAATAGAAGAAATATATATTGAAAACGGTAAGCCAGTAGATTATGGAAGACCATTAATAAAAGTTAAGATTTCATAATCAAAATTCTTGGATTATCAGGAGGAAAAATAATGTTTAAAAAAATACTTATTGCCAATAGAGGAGAAATTGCTGTAAGAGTAATAAGAGCAGCTAAAGAATTAGGAATAAAAACTGTTGCTGTATATTCAGAAGCTGATAAGGAAAGTTTACATGTAAGACTTGCAGATGAGGCTGTATGTATAGGAGGAGTATCTAGTACAGAGTCTTACTTAAAAGTTCCTAATATAATAGCAGCAGCTGAGATAACAGGAGCAGATGCTATACACCCAGGATATGGATTTTTATCAGAAAATGCTAAATTTGCTTCAATATGTGAAGAGCACAATATAACATTTATAGGACCAAGACCAGAGTGTATCACAAAGATGGGAGATAAGGCAACAGCTAGAGCAACAGCCATAGCTAATAATGTACCACTTACTAATGGAACAGGAATAGTAAGAAGTATATCAGAAGCTAAAAAAGAGGTAAATGAGAGAATAACATATCCAGTAATGATTAAAGCCACAGCTGGTGGTGGAGGAAAGGGTATGAGAATTGCTAGAAATGATGAAGAGTTAGAAATGAACATAGTAGCAGCTCAAACAGAGGCTGGAGCAGCTTTTGGAAACCCTGATGTATATATAGAAAAATTTGTAGAGAATCCTAGACATATAGAGATACAAATTTTAGGAGATAAATATGGAAATGTTATATATTTAGGAGAAAGAGATTGTTCTATTCAAAGAAGACATCAAAAACTTATTGAGGAAGCTCCATCATTTTCATTACCATATGAAGTAAGAAAAGCTATGGGAGAGGCAGCTGTTACATTAGCTAAAGCTATAAACTATGATTCGGCTGGAACATTAGAATTTTTAGTAGATAAGGATAATAAATTCTATTTTATGGAAATGAATACAAGAGTTCAAGTTGAGCATACTGTAACTGAAATGGTAACAGGATTAGATATTATAAAACTTCAAATTCAAATAGCTTCAGGAGCTAAATTAAATATTTCACAAGATGATATTCAGCTATTTGGACATGCAATAGAGTGTAGAATAAATGCTGAAGATCCAGAAAATAATTTCTTACCATCACCAGGAGTACTTACAAAATATATAGTTCCTGGAGGAAATGGAGTAAGAGTTGATTCTCATTCATACCAAGGATATGAGATAAGCCCATATTATGATTCGATGATAGGAAAACTTATAACTTTTGGAATAAATAGAGAGGAAGCTATTGCTAAGATGAAGAGAGCTCTTAATGAGTATATAATTGAGGGAATAGATACTACTATACCATTCCATTTAGAAGTATTAAATAATGAACTTTATTTAGCTGGAAAAACTTCAACAAACTTTATAGAAGAAAATTTTTCAAAAAAATAATTTTATAAGTAGTAGTTTTTTTTGAAAAAATTAGGTATAATATATAGTAGAAGATTACACGGAGGTGTTACAGATGAGCGAATTAGGAAATATTAGAATATCTGATGATGTGGTGAAAACAATAGCAGCTAAGGCAGCTTCTGATGTAGAAGGAGTATATAAATTAGCTGGAGGAGTAGCTGACGAAGTTAGTAAAATCTTAGGAAAGAAAAGACCTACAAATGGTGTAAAAGTAGAGGTAGGAGAAAAAGAGTGCAGCATCGAAATATTTATCGTTGTTGAGTATGGATATCTTATCTCAGAAGTTGCTCATGATGTACAAAAAGCAGTTTTACAAGCTGTATCAGAACTTAGTGGGCTAAAAGTAGTGGAAGTAAATGTTTATGTTCAAGATGTAAAAATTAGAACTGAAGAAGTTTCTGAAGAGGAAGAAGAAGATTTAGAAGCGTAACTCCATAGAGGTGTTTAAAAAGCACCTCTAATCTTTTATTATAGGTGGTATTTATGATTAAAAAAATTATATTCTTTTTTGCATGGTTAGGAATATTTTTGCTTTCAATAACAGGAATAGTATATGTGGCGGTACCAAAATATTTAGTACAATTTAACACTTATATTGGAACTTTAAGTTATGATATAGTTGTTCTTGCAATATCAATTATTTATTTCATAATATCAATATTAAAATTTTTATCTCTATTTGAAAGAACAAAAGATTATGAGATAAAAACAGAAGATGGAGTTGTATATATATCTTCAGCTTCTGTAACAAGTTTTATAAGAGAACTTTTATCTAAAGATAAAGAGATTTCTAATATAAGGGTAGAAACTTCTAAAAAAGGAAGAAAATTCAATATAAGAGTAAGATTAGATATGCTTTCAAATGGAAATATATCTGGTAAGTCATCTTCAATACAAAATGAAATAAAAAGTAAATTAGCTGATAAGATGGGACTAGAAGTAGGAGCTATAGAAGTAAAAATATCTAAATTAGCTGTTAAAGATACTGATAGTCAAGCAGAAGAATAGAGGTGGGATACATGTTGGATGAAATTATAATAAACCTTATTCAAAATAGAAAGAGATACCTCTATGCCTTTGTAGGATTTATAGTGTCACTTTTATTAGTAACAGTTGGAATATTTGAAACTATATTTATATTATTAGTTACATTTGTAGGATATTGCTTGGGAAGTCCTGTTTTTGTTAAAAAGGCAAAAAAAATTAAAAATATATTATCTGAAAAATTAAATGAAGAATAGGAAAGGAAAATAATGAGTAGAAGAGTAGCAAGAGAAGAACTATTTAAATTAGTTTTTGAAAGTGAATTAAAAGAGGAGAGTACAAAAGAGGTACTAGATAACTATTTAAAAAGAGATGAAGTTTTAACTAATGAAAATGAGCTAGCATTTATAAAAAAATATATGAATGGAATAGCTGAAAATAATGATAGAATATTAGAAACTATCAATAATAATATCACTGGTTGGAGCTTTGAAAGAATAGGAAACGTGGAAAAAGCTTTATTAAGATGCTCTGTATATGAACTTTTATGTGAAACTACTCCACATGAGATAGTTGTAAATGAAATTGTAGAGCTTGCAAAACTTTATGGTGATGAAAAAACTTCTGAATTTGTAAATGGAGTATTAGCTAAGATAATAAATAAATAATTAGAAAAAATTTTTATAAAATATTAAATAAATATTTAAAAACTCAAGAATGATAAAGATTAAAGTATTCTTGAGTTTTTTATTTTTGGTGATAATTATTTATTAGGAGAAAAAAAGATTATAACTAGAGTTAGTTATTTGAAAGTGATATAATATAAAAAACTATGTTAAATTGGAGGTAAAGAGATGGTAAGTTTTAAAAATGATTATAGTGAGGGAGTATTACCAGTTATAATGGAGGCTCTTTTAAAAACTAACTTAGAACAAACAGTGGGATATGGAGAGGATGAATACACAGCTAAGGGTATAGAAGCTATAAAAAAAGCTATAAATTTTGAAGATTGCTATGTACGTCTTTTAGTAGGAGGAACACAGACAAATCTTCTTACAATTTCTCATATTTTACGTCCATATGAAGCAGTAATAGCAGCAGATACAGGGCATATCAGTGTACATGAAGCTGGTGCAATAGAAGCTACTGGGCATAAAGTAATAGAGTTAGCAACTAATGGTGATGGGAAAATAAGTTTAGATATGATAAAAAAGGTTTATGATGTTCATAAAAATGATTTTCATATGGTAAAGCCTAAAATGGTATATATATCTAACCCAACAGAATTAGGAACTCTTTATACAAAAGAGGAGTTAATAAATATTTCTAACTATTGTAAAGAGGTAGGTATGTATCTATATATTGATGGAGCAAGAATGGCATCAGCACTAGCTTCTGAAAAAAATGATATAGAGCTTACTGACTATCCTAAATATTGTGATGTTTTCTATATAGGAGGAACTAAGTGTGGACTTTTATTTGGAGAGGCATTAGTAATTACAAATAAAGAGCTAGCTGAAGGATTTTTCTGTAGTACAAAACAAAAGGGAGCTACTTTAGCAAAAGGAAGATTATTAGGAATACAATTTACAGAGTTATTTCAAGGTGATAGATACTATCAAGTAGGAAAACACTCAAATGAGATGGCAGCTATGTTAAAAAAAGGAGTATTAGAGGCTGGATATAAATTGAAGGCAGATTCATATACTAACCAACAATTCTTTATACTTCCTAATAAGGTGATAGATGAGATTGGAAAAAAATATAGATATGAGTTTTGGGAAAAAATAGATGAAGAAACTTCAGCAATTAGATTAGTAACTTCTTGGGCTACAAAAGAGGAAGATGTAAAAGATTTTATAGAAGACTTAAAAAATATAAAATAAAATATTGACAAAAAAAGTAAAAAATAGTATTATAGGTATAGGGGGGTACCCCTATATTTAATTTAAACGGAGGTTAGAAGCATGAAAAAAGTAATAAAAATAGATGGGATGGGTTGTCAACACTGTGTAAAAAGTGTAACTAATGCTTTAGAGAATGTATCTGGAGTGAAGATATTAGAGGTAAAAATTGGAGAAGCTACTGTGGAAATAGCTGAAGATTTTGATATGAGTATAATAGTTGATGCTCTAGATGATGTAGGATATGAGGTAGTCTAATGACTAGAAAAAATTATCAACTTGGTGGAGTAACATGCCAAGTATGTGTAAATAAGATAGAGAAGAAACTCTCTAAATTAGAAGGTGTAAATGAAGCTGTTGTAAATTTCTCAAATGAGAAACTTATTGTAGAATATGATGAAAAGATATTAGAAAACGAAAAGATAAAAGAAGTTGTAAAGAAACTTGGATATGAGATAGAAGAGATAAATGATTATAAAGAAGTAGAACTAGATATCTCTGGAATTACTTGTCAAGTATGTGTAAATAAGATAGAGAAAAAAGTAGGAAAGCTAGAAGGAGTAAGTGAGATTGTTGTTAATCTAGCTAATAGCAGAGGAAAAGTAATCTATGATTCTGAAAAAATAAAGCTTTCTGAAATATTAGAAGTTATAAAAAAACTTGGATATGATGGTAAGAAACATGAAGAGTTAGAAGAAGATAGCAGAGCTTTAGAAAATGAAAAGATTCTTAAAAGAGAGTTTTTAGAATTTAAGTTGGCAATATTTTTCTCAGCAATTGTTTTTTATATATCTATGGGAACAATGGTAGGGCTTCCTGTACCTAATATAATCTCACCTGATAATAATCCTTTGAATTTTGCTTTGATTCAATTAGTATTAGCAATACCTGTAATTTACATAGGTAGAAGATTTTATAGAGTGGGAATAAAACAACTTATTATGAGAAGTCCTAGTATGGATTCATTGATAGCTACTGGTACAGGATCAGCTATATTATATAGTCTGTATGGTACATATAAAATATATCAAGGAGATATTCACTATGCCCATGCACTTTACTATGAGTCTGGAGTAGTAATATTAGCTCTCATCTTATTAGGAAAATATTTAGAAAATGTAAGTAAGGGAAAAACTTCTGAAGCTATTAAAAAGCTTATGAATTTAAAAAGTAAAAAAGCTACTCTTGTAAGAGATGGAAAATTTGTACAGGTAGATATAGAGGAAGTAGAATTAAATGAGATAGTTCTAGTAAAGCCTGGAGAGAGTATCCCTGTAGATGGAGTGGTTGTAGATGGACAAAGTAGTGTAGATGAGTCTATGCTTACAGGAGAGAGTATTCCTGTAGAAAAAAATATTGGAGATAAAGTTTTTGGAGCAAGTATCAATAAAAATGGAACTTTACAAATAAAGGTTGAGGCTATAGGAAAAGATACAGTTATATCTAAGATAATTAAACTTGTAGAGAATGCTCAAGGAAGTAAAGCTCCAATCGCTAAGATAGCTGATAAGGTTTCAGGCTATTTTGTTCCAGTGGTTATGCTTATAGCAACACTAGCTGGTATAACTTGGTACTATTTAGGAAGTAAAGGAATAGTTGAAATACATGAAGCACCATCTATCTTTGCTCTTACAATATTTGTAGCAGTTATGGTTATAGCTTGCCCATGCTCTTTAGGGCTTGCTACACCTACAGCTATAATGGTAGGAACTGGAAGAGGAGCAGAATTAGGAGTACTTATTAAATCTGGAGAAGCTCTTGAAAAAGCTCATAAAGTTGATACAATAGTTTTTGATAAAACTGGAACACTTACTGTTGGAAAGCCAAAGGTTACAGATATAATAGTTTTTAATGAAATGAGTGAAGATGAGATTTTAAAAATATCTGGAGCACTGGAGGAGTATTCAGAACATCCATTAGGAGAAGCTATTGTAGAAGCTGGGAAAGAAAGAAAATTAGTATTTCCAAAAGTTAAAGATTTTAAATCTATAACAGGAAAGGGAGTATCTGGTGTTATAGATGAAAGAAAAATATATATAGGGAATATTAAACTTATGAAAGAGTTTGGTGTAGGATTAGGAGAGGAAAAAATCTTAGATGAATTGGCAACACAAGGAAAAACACCAATGTATTTAGCTATAGGTAATAAACTTGCTGGAGTAATAGCAGTAGCTGATATTTTAAAAGATGAGGCTATTGAAACAATAAAAGAGTTACAAAAAAGAGGTTACTATATTGGAATGATAACTGGAGATAATAAACTTACAGCTCAAGCTATTGGAAAACAAGTGGGAATAGATATAATCTTTGCTGAAGTAACTCCAGAAGAGAAGTATCTAAAGGTAAAAGAACTACAAGAGCAAGGAAAAAATGTAGCTATGGTAGGGGATGGAATAAATGATTCTCCAGCTCTAGTACAAGCTAATATAGGTATAGCTATAGGTGGAGGAACAGATATAGCTATGGAAAGTGCTGATATAGTTCTTATGAAGAGAAATTTAAAAGATGTATTAGTAGCTATGGATTTAAGTCATGCAGTAATAAAAAATATAAAAGAAAATCTATTCTGGGCTTTTATTTATAATACAATAGGAATACCAGTGGCAGCTGGTATATTATATCCTCTTACTGGGCATCTATTAAATCCTATGATAGCTGGAGCAGCTATGGCAATGAGTTCAGTTTCTGTTGTAACTAATGCACTTAGATTGAAGAAATTTAAAAAATAATTTTAAAAAATTAAAGGTATTGAGCAAATTTTTTATTTTAAATTTGCAACAATACCTTTTTTTAATGTATAATATATGTAGTATGTTGTATAAGGTGATAAAATGGAAAATAAAAATATAGAGGTACAAGGACATTGTCTATCCAATGAAAGTAGTTTTAGAAAAAATCTTATTTCAAGAATAAATAGAATTGCTGGGCAATTAAGAGGAATAGAAAAAATGATATTAAATCATGTAAAGTGTGACGAAATATTAAATCAAGTTGCTTCAGTAAAATCTGCTCTTAATGGAATAGCTAAAGTTGTATTAGAAGCGCATTTAAGAAGTTGTGTAGTAGAAGAGATAAAATCTGGCTTTGAAAAACAAGCAACTTCAGAATTAATAGAAACTTTGAGTAAATTGATGGATAAAAATGGAAATAAAACTCAAGAGAGTAATGATAATATAATAAGAAAAGTAGAAAAACAAATAGCAACAATAAAAGAATGTATAGAAAAAGATGAGTGTTGTAGTAGTATCTTAAAAGAGATAGCACTTATAAAAAATGAACTAGATAGTATGTCTAAGGTAATATTAGAAGGACATATAAGAAATTGTTTAGTAAGAGATATAAAATTAGGTTTAGAGGAAAAAGTAGTAGATGATTTTTTATATACTATTAATAAGATGATAAAATAATAGGAGGTAAATATGAAAAAAATTCTTGTAATAGATGATGAATGGAAAATCAGAAAATTAATAAAGGATTACTTAGTGAGAGAGGGATATATTGTAGATGAAGCTGGAGATGGAGAAGAGGGGATAGAAAAATTTTTTTCAAATATCTATGATATAGTAATTTTGGATATAATGATGCCAAAAATAGATGGATGGAGTGTTTGTAGAAAAATAAGAGAGGAATCACAAGTACCAATTATTATGCTTACAGCTAGAGCAGATGAGAGTGATCAACTTTTTGGATTTGACTTAGAAACAGATGAATATATGGTAAAACCTTTTAATCCAAAACTTCTAGTAGCTAAGGTAAAAGCTTTACTTAGAAGGGATGGAAAGATAATAGATAAGGCACCAATGGTATTTGGAGATTTAGCAATAGATGGAATAAAAAGAGAGGTAAGATTAAAAGATGTAGTTTTAGATCTAACTCCTAAAGAGTATGATTTATTATATTTCTTTGTAGAAAATAAAGGGATCGCCCTGTCAAGGGAGAAAATATTAAACTCAGTATGGGGGTGGGATTATTTTGGAGACTCTAGAACTGTTGATACTCATATTAAGAGATTGAGAAAAAAAATAGGAGATAAGTATGTTCAAACTGTAAGAGGTTTTGGTTATAAGTTTGAGGAGTAATATATGAAAATAAGATGGAAGATGTTTCTCCTTATGTGGAGTATGGTAATGATGATAATAGGAGGATTTGCTATAACTAATACTGTTTATTTGGAAAAATTTTATTTAACAAATAAAAAAGACAAATTAATCCAAATGGGGAGAGTTATAACAGATCCTAACTATATAGTAGATTTTAGAAATCTTGAAGTACAAAATAATGCTGAGATTATTATAAAAAAGTGTGATCAAGTAGATAAATATTATCAAAGAAAGCAACTTACTGAACATGAAGTAGATGAGATAAAAGAGAGTTTAAAAGATGAAGAACCTATATTTAAGACAATTTCTTTTGAAGATTACAGAGGAAAAGCTTTAATATTATTCATGCCTTATAAACCAGATAGATATATTGAGATAATTACCCCTCTAAGTCTTATCCAAGAGGGATTAGAACTTTCAATGAACTATCATTTACAAATAATAATTTTATCATTTATAGTTGGATCATCAATGGCTTTTATTTTTTCAAAAGCTATGGTTACACCAATATTAGAGATAAAAGAAATTACACAAAAAATAGCTAAACTTGACTTTAGTAGGAAATTTGAGTCAGATAGAACAGATGAGATAGGAGAGTTAGGAGAAGCTATCAATAAGATGGGAGAAACTCTAGAAAAAAATATCGATGAGATAAATAAAGTTAATAGGAAATTAATAGCTGATATAGAAAAAGAGAAAAAATTAGATAAACTTAGAAAAGAATTTGTAGCTTGTGTAAGTCATGAATTAAAAACTCCTATAGCTATAATTCAAGGATATGCTCAAGGATTAGTGGAGAATGTTGCTAATGAAGAGGATAGAAATTTTTATTGTGATGTAATTATAGAAGAAAGTTATAAGATGGATAGTTTAGTAAAAGAGTTACTATTAATTTCTCAGATTGAAGCTGGATATTTTAAAATGAAGATGGAAAAAACAGATATCTACCATTTAATTAAAGATTTGATGGATAAATACTCTACAAAAATAAATAAAATAGAGTATGAAGGAAAAGAGAATATAGTTGTTTTATGTGATGAAAAATATATAGATAGGGTTTTAGATAACCTTATTTCAAATGCAATAAAATATAAAACAGGAGATTCTCCAATAAAAATAAAGTTAGAAGAGAATAAAAATAGATGTATAGTAACTGTAAGTAATGAAAGTAAAAATCTTCAGAAGAAAGATTTAGATACTATTTGGAATCCATTTGTAAGACTGGATAGTGCAATAGGAAAAGAGGGACATGGGCTTGGACTTGCTATAGTAGCAGGAGTATTAGAAAATCATAAAAGCAAATATGGAGTATATCTTTCTGAAGGGAATATAGTAAATTTTTGGTTTGAGTTAAAAAAATATAATGGAGAAAAAAATGAAGAAGAATGATTATTTTTATGAGATAGAGAAGGTTTATTTTGAAAAAAAATATGATATAGAAAAAAGGTTAAAAGAATTTAAAGAAGTATGGGAAAAAGGAAGTAATAAAGATATTCATGTGGAGTTATCTTTTTGTATACTTACACCACAATCTAAAGCTGTCAATGCTTGGAAAGCTATTACAACATTAAGAGATAATGGTTTACTTTTTAATGGTACAGCAGAGGAAATGGTGGAATATCTTAATATTGTAAGATTTAAAAATAATAAGGCAAAATATCTAGTAGAACTTAGAGAGAAAATGAAAAATGAAAAGGGAGAATTTATAACTAAAGATTTCTTTTCAAGTTTTAAGGATTTAAGAGAAGCTAGAGAGTGGATAGTAAAAAATATAAAGGGAATGGCATTTAAAGAAGCTAGTCACTTTTTGAGAAATGTAGGATTTGGAAAAGAGATATCTATTTTAGATAGACATATTTTAAGAAATTTAGTGAGATTAGAGGTAATAGATGAGATACCTAAAACTATTACTCCAAAGCTTTATTTAGAGATAGAAAAAAAGATGAAAGAGTATTGTGATTTTGTTAATATATCTATGGATAGTTTAGATTTACTTTTATGGTATTTAGAAGCTGGAGAAATTTTTAAATAATAAAAAAAGCTGTTGCAAAAATTAATTTGCAGCAGCTTTTTCTATAAACTTTTTAAATATTTTTAACATCTCTGTATTTCCACGAGCTGTCATCATTTCAGGATGCCACTGTATACCATAGAAAAATTTATGCTCTTTCATCTGAAAGGCTTCAATAATTCCATCTGAAGAGATAGCAATAGGGGTAAGATTTTTTCCTAAATTATTGACAGCTTGATGATGGAAGGAGTTAGTAAAAATTTCAGTTCCATAAAGTTCAGCTAGAATATTATCTTTATCTACTATTTTTACTTTATGTACAGGCATATCTGGATAAAAATCTTGTCTATGTTTTAAAACTTCTCTATTAGAATGTTTTAAATCTTGAAAAAGAGTTCCTCCCATAAAAACATTTAGAAGTTGATGACCACGACAAATTCCAAGAATAGGGTTACCTGTTTTAATAAACTCTTCTAAAATAATAAACTCTCCTCTATCTCTTTCAAGAGAGACAGTTCCTATTCCATTTTTAAATTCTTCTCCATAAAGAGTAGGGTTTATGTCAGCACCACCAGAAAAAATGATACCATCTAATATTTTTATCTGCTCTTTTATAACCTCTAAATTATCTAAAGTAGGAAGGATAATAGGTATTCCTCCAGCTTCAATAACAGATTTAGAATAATCAATACTTACACAATTTCTAAAATAGTTTTGAAGATTTGGGTCATTTTCCCAAGCAGAAGTTATTCCTATAATTGGTTTTCTCATAAAATCATCTCCTATAATTTTACTTTATTAATATAATATGAAATTTTTAAAATATAGTCAATAAAAAATGGAGGGTTACTCCTCCATTTTTTCAATTTCAATATCTGGAAAGTTATTTTTTAAATCCTCTTGAGTTTTAATTTTTTTTAGTACTTCACAAGCAGAACAAAGACCACTACAAGTAGAAAAACCTTCTATAAACTCTATTGTATCTCCATCTTTTAATTGGTTTCCATTACCTTTAATTTTATATTTTCCATTTAATATCATCTAAATACCTCGTATAATATAATTTTTTATATTATACCAATTTTATAAAGTAATGGAAATGAAAATTTTAGAAACAATCAAATTATAGATTATTAGCTTTTTTATAAGCGTCATAGTTATCTAGTTTATCAGGGAAATATTTTTTTAGTATTTCAAGATATTTTCCTTCAGCATCAATTTTTAAAATAGCTTGATTAATTTGTTCAGCTAATTCTGTTTCACTTTTTCTTAGAGCAATAGATGCACCTGAAAAGTTTTCTTCCACTACGTCAATTTTTTTAATTCCCTTCATAGTTTTTAAATACTCTTCTCCACTTACATCAGCAATGATTACAGCATCAATTTTATTTTGTTGTAAATCCATTAGAGCCCCAGTCCAAGAGTTATAAAGCTGAGGTAATCCACCTAAATCTTTAGCAAACTCCTCTTGCATAGTTCCAATTTGTACTCCAATTTTTTTACCATTTAATTCCTCTTTTTTTACATAACTACTTTCTTCATTAACGATTACATAGTGCTCATCTGATGAGAAAAGTAGATAAGGCATAGAGAAAGTAACAGCTTTTTGTCTTTCAGGAGTTTGAGACATACCAGCAATAACAGCATCAATTTTTTTCATTTGAAGAGCAGGAAGTAATCCATCAAAAGACATATTACTCCAAACAATTTCATATCCTAACTCTTCTCCAATAGCATCCATAAGTTCAATATCAAATCCTACCATTTTTCCATTTTCTAGGTATTCATAAGGAGCAAATTCAGCGTTAGTTCCAACATATAATTTTTTAGCTGCAAATGATAGTGAAGATAAAATTAACATTAAAAATAAAATAACTTTTTTCATAAAAAATCCCTCCATATTTTATATAAATTTTTATTTAGAACTATTTTTAAACTCTTCTTTTATCTCTTTTAAAAGTTGAGGATTAGTAAATATATCCATAGCTGTAAGAGCCATTGCTATTGCAGCTTCTTTCATTCCCTTATAAGCTTCTGGTTGTACAGTAGCACAAGCAAATTCTACACTGTGTCCAGTTAAATGATTTGTAGTAAGTGGGAAAGATGGATGTATAGTTGGACAACAATGACTTACATCTCCCATATCAGTAGAACCAAATCCCTCTTTATCAACAATTTTTGTAATCCCTTGAAGTATTAGATTTTTTTCATAAGTTTCAGATAATTTCTTATTTGTAACAAGGTTAGCAAAACTTGTTTCATAGTTTTCCATTTCTAAAGTAGTTCCAGTAGCAAGAGCAGCTCCTCTAGCACAGTTTTTTACTCTTTCTACTAATTCTTTAAGGTAAGAAAGTGTTTGAGCTCTTACATAGAAGTTAGCAACTGCTAAATCTGGAATAATATTAGCTGCCTTTCCACCATTACTTATAATTCCATGAATTCTAGCTGTTTCTAAAGTTTGTTGTCTTAAAGCATTGATAGAGTTAAATAACATAAGAACTCCATCAAGAGCATTTATTCCCTCATGTGGAGAACCAGCAGCATGAGCTGTTTTTCCTTTAAATGTGAATTGTATAGCTTCCATAGCTTGAGACTTTCCACTTCTAGTATGAGCTTCTCCAGTAGGATGTACAGCCATAGCTATATCTATATCATTAAATATTCCAGCTTTAGCCATATCTACTTTAGCTCCACAAGTTTCCTCAGCAGGAGTTCCAATTACCAATACTTCCCCCACAACATCTCCCATAATCTCTTTTAAAAGTATACCAGCTGCTACACTTGTAACACCAAATATATTATGTCCACAACCATGTCCAATACCAGGTAAAGCATCATATTCAGCAAGGATAGCTATCTTAGCTCCACCATTTCCAGATTTATATTTACCGATAAAAGCAGTAGATATTCCTGCATAGTTATCACTAGTTTCAAAGTTATGTTTTTTTAACAGATTAGTTAAAGCTTCACAAGCTTTAAATTCTTGATGACCTAGTTCAGGGTTATTGTAAATATACTCATTTACTTCTTTAAACTCCTCTAAGTATTTGTCAAAGATTATTGAAAGTTTTTCTTTTAATTGATTCATTTTTCCCTCCAGATGTAATAAAAATAAAAAAAGTCAATACACCATAGATGTATTGACTCAAATTTTTCTATATTAAAAATTGCTAATAGAAAATTCTATAAGCTTAGAGCAATATATTACTAGGTATAACAAAAGATAAGGTATTCAATTTTATATTAAATTTCCTTAACTTTAATGTCCTTAGTAACATTTTACTCCTCCTTTAATAGTTCTATTTGAAATATATATACCATATTCAAGAAAAAAAGTCAAACTATTTTTAAATTTTTCTCTCTTCAAGTAATTCAATCTTTCTCATATTTTCACCTTTTAAAATATATATTAAATCAAATACTAGGTGAAGAATATGGTCAGCAAATCTTTCAAGTTTTTTACAAAGTAGAATTAAATCAGTTCCACTTTGAATATTTTCAGGTTTTTTCTTCATAAGTTCAATAATAGTTTCAGTATCTTCTTTAGTTAAAGTATCTATCTCTTCGTCCATAGTTAAAAGAGAGAAAAGAATTTTTTCATCACTTTTTATAAAAGCATTGATATATCCTTCATAGATATTTTTTGTTTTAATAGCTATTGGGTAGATAATATTTTTTAACTCTTTTTTCATTTCAGGAGAATCCTTTTCAATAGCTTTTATAATTTTTAAATTAGCTTTTAAAATATCTCCCATTCTTTCTATAAGTCTAGCACTATTAATCAACATAATAAGTAATCTTAGGTTTCCAGCTGCTGGTTGGAATCTTGCCATTGTAAAGATAGAATCCTCTTTTATTTTTACTTCAAAATTATTGATTGTATCTTCAACTATTAAACATTCTCCATAAAGAGCTTTATCAAATGATGATTTTTCTAGCATCTCAATATTGATATCTAAAACTCTATTTAGATTTTTTAATAGTTCTAAGTAATGTTCTCTCAATCCTTTAATACTTTCATCTAAGTTTCTCATAATATCCTCCTATCCAAATTTTCCTGTTATATAGTCTTCTGTTTTTTTTTTGTGTGGTGTTGTAAATATCAGTTCTGTTTTATCAAACTCTTCTAATACTCCTTGATAGAAAAATCCAGTATATTCAGATATTCTAGAAGCTTGTTGCATATTATGAGTAACAATTATGATACTGTATTCTTTTTCAAGTTGTCTAATAAGCTCCTCAATTTTTGATGTAGAGATAGGGTCTAGAGCTGATGTAGGCTCGTCCATTAGTAATATTTCAGGTCTTATAGAGATAGCTCTAGCTATACATAATCTTTGTTGTTGTCCTCCAGAAAGTCCTAATGAAGATTTGTGAAGTTTATCTTTAACTTCGTCCCAAAGAGCAACTGATTTTAAAGAAGTTTCTACAATTTCATCTAGTTTATCTTTATCTTTTTCTCCATGTAACTTAGGAGCATAAACAAGATTTTCATAGATGCTCTTAGGGAATGGATTTGGTTTTTGGAAAACCATTCCTATTTTTTTTCTAAGTTCAACAATATCATATTCTTTATCAAAGATATTTTTTCCATCAAAAATAATATTTCCTTCATACTTAACATTAGGAATTAAGTCATTCATTCTATTTATTGACCTTAAAAATGTAGATTTTCCACAACCAGAAGGTCCAATTAGGGCAGTAACTTTATTTTTTTTGATTTCCATATTGATGTCTTTTAATGCTTTAAAGTCACCATAATAAAAGTTAAAATCTTTTACTAAAATTCTTGTATCATTAGAATTCATATTTCCTCCTAAAAATCTATATCTATATCATTATTTATTTTTTGAATTAAATCTTTGTCTAATAAAAGCACCAAACAAGTTGAAGCTAAGTGTTATAACTACAAGTATAAATAGTGTACCATTGATAAAAGATGGTGGCATATTAGGAACTTGTGTAGATATAACATATAGATGGTATGGTAATGCCATTACTTGGTCCCAATATGAAATTGGTAAGAATGGTAGATAGAAAGCAACCGCTGTAAACATTATTGGAGCTGTTTCTCCAGCTGCTCTAGATATACTTAAGATAACTCCAGTTAAAATTCCTGGCATAGCTGCTGGCAAAATTACCTTAGTTATTGTTTCCCATTTGGTAGCTCCAAGAGCAAGAGAAGCTTCTCTTAAATGATTAGGGATTGCAAGTAGAGATTCTCTAGTAGCTGTAATAATAACTGGTAAACACATTATTCCTAAAGTTAATGAACCAGAAAGTATTGAAACATCAAAACCTAAGAAGATAACAAATAGTGCCATACCAAATAATCCATAAATTATACTTGGAATACCAGCAAGATTTATGATTGTTAAATTAATTATTCTAGTTAGAAAATTATCTTTAGCATATTCTACTAAATAAACACCAGTGAGAATACCAAATGGAACAGCTACAATAATTGTTCCAAGTGTTAACCAAAGAGTTCCAACTATTGCTGGAAATATTCCTCCAGATCTCATTCCATCAGTAGGCATCTCACTTAGAAATTCCCAAGATATTGCAGGAATACCAGTATATATTATATAACCAATTATTAAAAATACAGGAACTACAGCAACTAAAGTCATTATTTTTATCAATATTTCTAAAAAATTAGCTTTTGATTTTTTTATAATTAACATTATTTTTCCTCCTAAAATTATAACTCTCTTGCTTTTCTTATAAATTTATCAGCTATACAGTTAGTTATAAAGCTTATTATGAAAAGTACAATTCCAATTGCAAATAGTGCATAGTAGTGAGTACTTCCTTGAACTACTTCTCCCATCTCAGCTGCTATCGTAGCTGTAAGAGTTCTTACTGCAGAAAGTGGAGTAGTAGCTAAGATTGGAGAGTTACCAGTTATCATAAGAACAGTAAGTGTTTCTCCAATTATTCTTCCAAATCCTAACATAATACCAGCAAATATTCCTGGAAAAGCTGCAGGAAGAAGAACATTAAAAATAGTTTCTACTTGGTTAGCTCCAAGAGCAAGAGAAGCTTCTTTATAAGATTTATCAAGAGCTTCTAATGAGTCATCTGCTATACTTACTATTGTAGGGAGAGCCATAAAAGCAAGCATTATTCCACCAGTTAAAGCTGTTAATCCACTTGAAAGATTAAATAGATTTTTTATAGGACCAGATAATACATATAATCCAATAACTCCTAAAACAACTGATGGTATAGCTGACATTGTTTCAATAATAATTTTTAAAAATGTTCTTACTTTAGGAGTAGCATATTCTGCTATATAGATAGCTGTTAAAATTCCAACTGGCACAGCAATAACTAAAGCTACTATTGTTACCCAAAATGAACCAACTAAAAGAGGTAAAAGTCCATATAACTCTGAAAGAGAAATCCACTTTTTCCCAAAAAAGAAATCAGTAACAGAGTATGAACTAAAAAATTTTAATCCATTCACAACTATAAATAAAAAGATTAGAAAGATTATAACTATATTTGAAATCCCTATTCCAAATAGAATATGTTTCATTCCGTTATCTTTAACTTTTCTAAGACATTGCATAAAAACCTCCAAAAATATTTCAAACTACATTAATTTAATAACAAAATAATAATAAAGTATCAATGTAAAAAGAGTATTAATTCAATGTTAAAATTGTGTAAAAAAATTTTTACATAAAATTTACATTGGATTAATACTAGCTTAACATAAAAATATTATATTTGATTTGTAAATAAGAAAAAGTAATAAAAATTAATTTGGAGGGAATAAAATGAATATTTTTAAAAAAGGTTTATTAGGAATGTTAGTTGTGGCAGGATTATTAGTAAGTGCTAATACAGCAGAAGCTAGATCAAAAGTTATTCAAGCTAAAGGGTCAGATACTATATTAAATGTATCGCAATCAATAGCAGAAAATTATATGAAGGAAAATAGAAAAGCAAGAATAGCAGTAACTGGTGGAGGTTCAGGAGTAGGAATTTCAGCTCTTATTAATGGAACAACAGATATAGCTATGGCTTCAAGAAGTATTAAATCAAAAGAGATAGAACAAGCTAAAGCAAAAGGATTAGAAGTAAAAGAAGTAGTATTAGGTTTTGATGGAATAACAATAATAGCAAACCATGCAAATACTGTAAAAGATATTGATGATATAACTCTAGGAAAAGTGTTTAGAGGAGAGATAACTAACTGGAAAGAGTTAGGAGGAGACGATGCTCCAATCGTTGTACTATCAAGAGATTCATCTTCAGGAACTCATGAATTCTTTAAAGAACATATAATAAGAGAAAATAATACTAAAAAAGATTTAGAATATGGACCAAAAACTTTATATATGCCTTCCAATGAAGCTATAAAGCAAGAAGTTAAATCAAATAAATATGCAATTGGATATATTGGAATGGGATATATGGATAACTCAGTAGAAGCTATAAAAGTAGATGGAATAGAGGCAAGTGTAGAGAACGTAGCAAGTAAAAAATATCCAATAGCTAGAGAGGTATATTGGTATGTAGATAATAATGCTTCAGAAGATGTAAGCAATCTTGTAGATTATGCACTTTCTTCAAAAGGACAAGAATTAGTTAAAGAAGAAGGATTTGTTCCTGTAAAATAAAATAATAAAGTAAAATAATATCTATGTTAGAGAGAGCTTAAGAAATAGTTAAAAGTTGCAAATTTCCTTTTACTTTTTGAGCTCTCTCTTTTATAATTTAAATATAAATTATAAAAATCAATGGAGGTAAAATGAGAATATTAGTAGTTGAAGATGATAAAGAGATACAGGAGCTAATAACATATTTTCTTTCTAAAGAAGGATACGAAGTAGACCAAGCAGATGATGGATTAGAAGGACTTAGACTTTTGAAAGAAAAACAACATAATTTAGTAGTATTAGATTTAATGTTGCCTAATTTAGATGGGAAAAATTTTACGAAAATAGTAAAAGGTATATCTTCAGAATATGGAGATCCAGCTATTATTATGTTAACTGCTAAAACGGAGATAGAAGATGTATTAGAGGGATTAGAAATAGGTGCTGATGATTATATGAAAAAACCTTTTGATCCAAGAGAATTAGTTTTAAGAGTTAAAAGATTTTTTAAAGAGGAAAAAAGAGAAGAAGTAAAAAGAAAGTATGAATTTCTAGATTTAGTGATAGAAGATGATAAACATAGAGTTCTTTATAAAGGAGAAGAGATAGATTTTTCCAAAAAAGAGTATGATTTATTACTTTTATTGGTTTTAAATAAAAATTTAGTTATAACAAGAGAAAAAATATTAGATAAAATTTGGAAAAGTAATTACTATACTGGAGATAGAACAGTGGATGTATATATATCAAAATTGAGGGATAAGCTTCCTGAAATAAGTGAATATATCAAAACAATAAAAGGAGTGGGATACAAATTAGAAGAAAAGAGATAGCAATATTAATTATGATATTAATATTGGAAGGAATATTTATAGGAATAAACTCAAAAATACTTTCAAATCTATATCAAGAAAGAGCAAAACAGATTTTAAAAGAGGATACAATATTAGTAAAATTAGTAGCTGAAGGGAATCCACGTACAAAGTATCAAGAACTATTTTCAAATAATGCTTTAAGATTTACTTTAGTTGATTTAACAGGGAAAGTAGTATTTGATTCTAAAAAAACTGAAGAAGAAGAAAAGAGGATGGATAATCACCTTCAAAGAGAAGAGATTCAAGAAGCAATAGAAAAAAAAGAGAGTTTTACAATTAGGTATAGTGAAACTTTTGACACTGTGATGGCTTATTATGCAGTTTCTATAAAAAATAGTGTGGGGGAAGAATATATATTAAGAACTGCTAGTGAATACAGCAAAGAACTTTTACAGATAAGAGAATTTCTTTTAGTTCAGATAGTTTTCTTTTTAATATTAAATTATGTTATACATTTTTTCTATAAAAACTATATAAAAAGAGATTTTTATACTAAGATTAAAAGAATGAGAAAATTTCTTGAAAGTGGAGAAATGGAGAAAATAAATTACTCTAAAGATGAATATTGGCTTTTTGAATTTTGGGATATTTTAAAAGAGTGGCAAGGAAAAAACTTAAAAAATATTTCAAAGCTAGAGAAAGAAAGAAGAATACTTTCTGAAGTTTTACATTCAGTAGATCTGTTTATTGGATTGCTAGATAGTGAAGGGAAGTTTATTGTAAAAAATACATCTTTAAAATATGTGGTAGATCCATATGAAGAAAAATATTTAGAAGCAATAAAATATCTTGAATTGATAACTCCAATAAAAAATGGATTAGTAAATAAAAAAGAATATAGAGAAGATATTTATATACAAAGTCTTAAAAAATATTTTTTATTTACAATGAAGTATTTAGAATTTAGTAATAGATTTATAATTACAATTAAAGATATCACGAGTACAAGAGAAGCAGTAGAGGTTCAAAAAACATTTATAAATAATGTAAGTCATGAATTAAAAACCCCACTTACTAATATCAAAGGATACTTAATAGCTCTAGAAGATGCACCAGAAGTAATGAGGAAAAAATTTTTAAATACCATTAAAACAAATGTTGAGAGATTAGAAAATATAGTTTTAGATTTTTTAAATATCTCTAAAATAGAAAATTCCAATTTAGTTAATATATCTCAAGTTGCAGTTGAAAAAATAAAAAAAGAACTTTTAGAGATTCTCTCAGGAAAAATTAATGAAAAAGGAGCTAAGGTAGATTTTTTATTTAATTTAACAGATGGAAGAGATTACTTAAAGGTAGACTCTGAAAAGATATTTATGATATTAAAAAATCTTATTGAAAATGGAATAATATATAATAAAAATTCAGAGCCTGAAGTAATAGTTAAAGTAGATGAAAAAGGAGATAGGTATAATATAAGTGTAGAGGATAATGGAATAGGAATACCTATCTACGAGCAAGATAAGATATTTGAAAGATTCTATAGAATAGATAAGGTTAGAACAAGTAATTTAGGAGGAACAGGATTAGGACTTTCCATAGTAAAGACTCTCATTGAAAAATGTGGCGGTGGACTTGTAATTGACTCTATTGAAGGAAAAGGTACAATATTTTCTTTCTACATTTTAAAATAAAGTATGGACTAGACTTATAAAAGTATGGTATTATTTAAAAGTCTATAAATACAAATGAAAAGGGGTAAAAAAATGGCAAAAGTAAAACATGTAATAACAGCTTATAAAGCACAAATGAATCCACAGGTAAATGGAGTTATAGATATATTTGGAGAATTTGATAATCTTATTCAACCTATGTTCCCATTCCCAATGGCAAATCTTTCAGTAGTAGTAACTGTAACAGATTTACAAAGACCTACTATGTTTGAAGTAAGACTTAATGCTCCGGATGATACATTAATAACTAAGGGAGAGTTTGGAATTTTACCAGACCCATTTGGAGTAGGAAAGAAAATTTTAGATTTAGAGAAATTTTTAGTTGGAGAAAGAGGAAAGTATACAATAGATATATTTGAAAAGGTAGCTCAAGATAAAGTGAAATTCCTGTCAACAGAGGATTTATTCATAGCTGATTATCCACCACAAAGAAGATTATCTGATGAAGATAAAGCTAAGATATTAGCAACTGAAGGTGTAATAAAAACTGTAAGAACAGAGTTTAAAGCTGGAGAAGAAGTTATAAAACTTCAAGTAAATCTAGACAAAAATGCACCTATCGATGAAGGACATATAGCTATTCCAGAAAATGATAGATTGACAGTAGGAGATAGAGTTTTTGATTTAACTGGAATTAGAAGACAGATAGAATGGTTATTTGGAAATCCATTACCAAAAGCACCAGAAAAAAAAGAGGAAGAAACTGATAAAACTGTTGAAAAAACTGAGGAAAAACAATAAAAAATCCTTGACATAATTGAGGAAAACTAATATAATAGTAAGGTATATTAAACCTTTCCCACAAAGGACCGTTGCGTTATATTAGAGAAATATAACATAATTCAGGAGGAAATTTTAAAGTGAAAAAGTATACTTTTATGCAAAGAAAAGAAGATGTTGTTAGAGAATGGCATCACTATGACGCTGAAGGGCAAATATTAGGAAGATTAGCAGTTGAGGTTGCTAAAAAATTAATGGGTAAAGAGAAATTAACTTTTACTCCACACGTTGACGGAGGAGACTTCGTAGTAGTTACTAACGTTGAGAAATTAGTTGTAACTGGAAAAAAATTAACTGACAAAAAATACTACAATCACTCAGGATTCCCAGGAGGAATAAGAGAGAGAAAATTAGGAGAAATCCTAGAGAAAAAGCCAGAAGAACTATTAATGCTAGCTGTTAAGAGAATGCTTCCAAAAAATAAATTAGGAAGACAACAATTAACTAGATTAAGAGTATTTGCTGGAGCAGAGCACGCTCATACTGCACAAAAACCAGTAAAGGTAGAATTTTAATAGGGGGTAAATGACAGTGGCTGAAATGATTCAATATAGAGGAACTGGTAGAAGAAAAACTTCTGTAGCAAGAGTAAGATTAATTCCTGGAGGAAAAGGAATTGAAATAAACGGAAAAACTATGGCTGACTACTTTGGAGGAAGAGAAATCCTTTCTAAAATAGTTGAGCAACCTTTAGCTTTAACTGAAACTTTAGATAAATTTGAAGTTAAAGTTAACGTAATCGGAGGAGGAAACTCTGGACAAGCTGGAGCTATCAGACATGGAGTAGCAAGAGCTTTAATATTAGCTGATGAGACTTTAAAAGGAGCTTTAAGAGAAGCTGGATTCTTAACTAGAGACTCAAGAATGGTTGAAAGAAAGAAATACGGAAAGAAAAAATCAAGAAGATCTCCTCAATTCTCAAAAAGATAATTGTATGGAATTTATATACCTCACAAACTCAATGTTTGTGGGGTTTTTTCTTTATCTGAAGTTTTAAAAAGTTAAGAAAAATGATAGCCGTAGGTAACACACAGGTAACATACAGGTAACAAAGTAATTTTTCTCTAACTAGCTAAAAATAGTACTTTGTAGAGAGTTTTTAAGGAGTCTTAAAATTTTGATAAATTGGGAATGAATATGCTTTAAAATTCTCTAAAAAATATTATTTTACTTAATAAAAAATGGAAATCTATATACCTAAAAATAGATATATAAATTTCCATAGTAGAGCTATTTATTTTTATCATATCACATTATTTTAACGAAAAGTGTGGAAATTTACACACTTTTTTAAAGAATAATGTGTAAACCTCCACATAATTTATTATTTTATTAACTCTACATTTTTTCTTAATTCTTCAATATCTTTATGAGTATATATTTTTTCAGTTGTAGCATAGCTTTCATGTCCTATCATCTTCTTAATAGCAGTAGCATTTGCATTAGCATTACTAAGAAGTGTAGCAAAGGTATGACGGCAATCATGAGGTCTATGTTTCATATTTAGTTGCTCCATAATGGGAATGAATTTTTCTCTGTAGTAGTTATCATACTTCATCTTTTTACCTTTAAAATTAATAATTAGATACTGATTATCTTTATTATATCTCTTTTCAATTAAAGGTAATATTTTGGGATGAATAGGTACTAATCTATTTTTGCCTGCTTCTGTTTTTAATCCTCCAGTCATAGTCATATTAATAAGGTCTATATTCTTAGTTTCAAGTTCCAGTAATTCTCCTATTCTAAAACCACTATATATCATAATAAGTATAGTATCTATAAATTCAATATCATTTATATGCTTCCATAGTAACTCTATCTCTTTATTACTAAATGGCTCTCTCTTACTCTCTTCACTAGATTTTCCAATATCAACAAATTCACTATAATCTTTTGTTATAATATCATTTTGCATAGCATAGGCAAACATTTGTCCAAATAGAAATTTTATCTTCTTTTTAGTAGCTTGTCCTTTAGAACAGTTATCTATTGCTTCTTGTAAATGTCTAGCTTTAATATCTTTTATTTTCATATTATGAAGCTTTTCAACATTATTATAAGCAGATTGATAACCTAGTATAGCAGAATGACTAACTTTAGGATATTTAAGTTTACTCCATTTTTCATATACATCTTTAAATAAGATATTTGCCAAATCTAAATCATATGGATTATCTAAATAATCAATCAGAGCCTTTTGAGCTTCTTTTTGTGTAGCGTATGTTCCTATTAATTTTCTAATTTGTTTTCCTCCCTCTTCCCAACCCAGTGTAATTCGTACCATAAAGGGTTTTTTCCTATTTCCCTTAAGTTTTACAATACTTCCATTTCCGTTGGCTTTTCTCAATTTTATCATCTCCTTTAAAATATAGCTTTATTAAAAATACCAGAGATGATATACTCTAATTGCGGTAAGGGTATATTCTCTGGTATTAATAACCTAGAATACTCTTGAGTCTATTTAGATGACAGTCTGAATAGGCTCTTTTATATTTAGATACTCATATAGTCTAGTAGCATTGATATAGTATATCCAATGTTTAGACCCTTCCTTTTTGATAGCACTAGCAAACTCTGGGAACTTACCATGCTGTATAAAGACTCTCAATGTTTGTACTGGTAGCCCTAGTAATTGAGCTGCCTTTTCAGTTTTTATTCTTTGTGATTTCATTTTTCTTATCTCCCCCTTCACTTTATGATATATATTTATTTTTGGTATAGAATATAGGGGCAAAGTTAACTAACTGTATTTGTTGCTCATTAGTTATTCCTATATTTTTATTTTTTAGGTCATCTAACTTTATATTAGGATATAGCTTACAAAAATCTTTTTTACTGTTTTCTACATCAAATGAATCAATATTAGGATTTGCTAAGAGAGTGAGATTAATATTCTCTTTATTCCCTTTTGTAAATAAAACGAGATCATTTATACGTTCAATAGCTTTTCCAAGAGCATATGTCAACTCTGCAATCTTTTGTCTATCTTTTTCTTGTTGAGTTTTGAGTAAGCTTATTTCAGCAGCAAGATCATTTTTCTCAGCTAGTAGATAATCAAATTCTTTTATAGAAAAATAGTTACTAGCCAAAGGAACATATCGCTGTTTCAAAATTATTTCATCAGTAGAGAGAGTTAAAATTTCTGGAATAAATTGAGGGGTATGCTCTTGAAAGTATTTTTTCTCAAAAATATTTTCTAGTTTTCCTATCCTATCTAAGGCAATCTTATACCATACTGTTTCTTCTTTTAATTTGATAAGAGCTCTATGTTCTAAGAAGTGGGCTTCTTCTATAGTTGAATTTTCAGGCAAGTAATTAAGTATTAAAGCTAATGCTATTTTTCGACCATTTTCATTTTTGTAGTAAAAAGGCTTGTACTCCCCATTTTTTAAATTAACAATAGAATCAGATATAGCTTCAAATCCTTTAAATTTACAACTCTTTGTATCTAGCTCTTTATCATCATTTAAAAAATAATTTAAGGTTGTGATTATCTTACATTTTTCTTTAGCTAGTCTCACAGGAATTTCTTCATCGAACTCAAAATTAATAGGATCTCTTCTTTCTATTTCAATAGTTTTTTCATTGGCTGAAATAATGTGTTCGAGGGTTATTTTTTCCATTAAAAATGTGGGTAAGATTATAACTCTTTCTAAGCCTTGCCTTTCTTTTAATTCATCTGGAAAATCTTCAAAAAAATTGTCATTAAATTTAGGGTATAAATTATTAAGACTGGGTATATATTTTGTATTACAATTTCCTAAAAATACTAGGCTAGTTCTATTTTTATAACTTTCTTTTATTCTTCTGACATCATTTCCACTACAATGTGTCAAAAGATTTGTCATTATTTCACCTTCTATATTGGATAATCTGCTTGTTTGCTCATAGTAGGCGACATCGTATTCATCTGAAATTATACCTTTATTCTTTGTTTTTTGGTTACCGAAAAGGATAGCATTAGAAAAACTAGGTATATTCGTACAAGCTTTGGAACTTTTTTCAATAAGAGTTGTTTTTCCTGTACCAGGTTCACCAAAACTAATAATGTGCCCATCTTTTATAAGAGCTGGAAGAGCATGTAAAAGCCGAATTATACTATCCATTAGTGTTAGGCTACCTTTAAGACCAAAATTTTTCATAGTTTTTTGAAGGTTTTTATCCATTGTTCTTCCCCCTTTTGACTATTTCGATTTTTTCTTGTATAGTCTTAAGACAAGCAAGTTCTTCCTTCTTATACGTAACTTTGCCATCTAGGAAAAGCTCTTTGTCGGTATTTAAACTTACTTGTAAATTTTGTAAAAGAGGTAAATTTAGAGGTGAGAAAAAATCAAGCGTAACACTATCAACTTTTATTTTCCTCAAAATACTGTCTAAATTAATTAATAAAACTTGGCCTGTATTTAAAGAGATAAAGTCTCCTTGTTTAAAGGTTAAAAATATAAACTCTTGAGATATATGATAGGCATATTCAATAATTTTCTCCCAACTAGGAGGTGTGGGAATGTATTGAAGACCTTGAAACCAAAAGATATGTTTTGTAATTTTTTGGGGAGTGCAATTTGGTAATATACATTCAAAAGAATTTTTGATATAATTATCATTATTGATAGAGTTATTTATAATTGTATATAAGCCGTTATGAGTAAATAAAAATGTTGTATCTTGAGAAGTATATTTTTTTATTGCAGTTTTTTCTATATTTTTTATAATTTCTTCATCGTCATTATTTTCAATAGGGTTTATTTGTGGGTTTAGTGTAGAAATGCCATTTTGCAGTCCTGTGTTAATCGTGCCAGTATTACAGGTTATACCATTATTGAATCCAGAAGGATTCATGATGCTATTTTGCAGTCCTGTGTTAATCATACCAGTATTACAGGTTATACCATTGCTGAATCCAGAAGGATTCATGATGTTATTTTGTAGTCCTGTGTTAATCATACCAGTATTGCAGGTCAGACCATTGCTGAATCCAGAAGGATTCATGATGTTATTTTGATAAGTCATGTTATTTATCATATTATTGCTATTGTACATTTTTGCAACCTCCTAATTTTTTAGTAATTGCATTATATGTGATTTTTTCTGATTTGTCTTGGTTAGATTATATTTTGAAGAAAAAGGAAAACACTGCTTATAGAAAAATAGCTATCTTTTGATAGCTAAAAAAATTTTTGGCAAAATTTTCGGAAAAACTTATTCGTTTTATATATTTGTTTAAATAAAATAATATAAAAATTAGATGTTATGTTATTAATATAAAATTATAAATGAGTAGATTCAATTTAAAAATGTATCTTAATAAAAAAGTCTGATTGTTTTCAATTTTTAAACATCCTACTTTTGTAATGGACTACATTTTAATTTAAATATTGAGTCGTAAGTTATTTGATTCATTAATTTTAATTCAAATAATTTTAATGCACTATAATTTCTTATGTATATTGTATTTCTTAAATGGTTCTTTCCAGAGTTGATTGAAATTATAAATAAAAAATTGTAAAAACCTATTAATTTAGAGAGTAATATTTAAATTTTCAACTAAGAGTGGAAAGAACCTCTTAAATCATAAATTTTACTCCAAATTGCATGAAGTAATTCTATTTTACTTCTATGGGTATAAAGCTTTTTAAAAAAGTCACTTACTGAACTTTCAATATAACTTCTCATTGAGAAGAAATATTCGCTTGGTATTTTGCGATATTTTGTACTTCCTAAAGGAATCCAAACTCTATGAGAACATTCATTATCATAACAACGATAATTTATCCTATTTTGATGTTTATCATAACCGTTTCGATATAATGATAATTTTGAATGGATACAAAATACTTTCTCTTCTACTTGGAAGAATTTTTCATAAGTTTCAGTTTTTAAATTCTTTTTGGGACAAATTATGGGGATTACATAGAACGTAAAGATAACCCTCTAAAGAAAAAATAAGCACTAACAGCTATTTGCTGTAAAATGATTAGGATATTTTTTACAATTTTATCAAAAGGAATTAAATATGATGAAACCAAGATAATACAGGATATAAAAAGACCTATAGCAGCTTAAAAAAGTAAAAAAAATTAAATTTAAGGTAAATGTCCATTGAAAAATACTTAAATTTAAAATAAAAACAAATAAGAGCAGTAGTCGAGATATTTTCCATTTAGAGCAAGAACTCAGCAAAGGAGCAGAAAGAGACTCAAATTATGTAGATGCAGAACGAAGGAATTTAGGTCAAAGAACCTGATAGATATAGGAGGTTAGTATCCATAAAAAACTTTGGAAAAATATGCCTTTATGGAAAAAAGAAGACGTTTTATTTTGTCATACAAAAATTTCTATAAAAAGGCTAAAATCTTCATAATTAAGCAATTATTTGTAATAAATTAAAGAATTAAAATGTTATAAATATTGAGTTTATCTCAATAAAAAAATTTGACATATAGGGAGGAGAAAAGGAAATGTTTCCAAAAGAATCTATGCCAGTATTTTCTTATGAAAATATTCATGTTGAACTTGAAAAGATAAAATATGATATAAAAAAATTATTAAAAAAATATTATCTTATTGAAGTTAATGAGTATTTAGAAAAGTTATTAGAGAAAGAAAGAGAAAAAATATCAGAGGAAGAGAAGAAAGATAGAGAAAACATATCAAGGGAATTAAAGGAAGAGAAAGAAAAGTTATTAAATGAAGGATTGGACAAAGAATTAGAGAGAAGAAAAGAAAAAATATTAGAGAAGGAAAAGGAAGAAAAAGAAAAAATATTGGTGGAATTAAAAAAAGAAAAAGAAAAAATATTAGAGGAAGAAAAAGAGAATTTACTATTAAAATTGCCAAATCCTTATATCAGTCAGTTTGAATTTTATCATCAAAAATATATAAATCCTAAAATGGATGACTCAGAATACTTGAATTTAGAGGAGTTTATTAAAAATTTAGAAAAAGAAATTAATTCAAATTCTAAATTATTTTCTGAGTATTTAGAGTTTGCAAAAGAATTAACGAAAGGTCATAGTTATACAGAAGTAGAAATTGATAAATCTAGTTGTAAGACTAAAATAGAAAAAAGCTCAATAAGTGAAGAAGTGATTGATAAAATACAGAGTAAATTAGATGAAAAAACAGAAATAAATGACATTAAATTTCGTTTTATTAACAGGATCTCTAATACTCGAGATACATATGTACTACAAATAGAAGATGAAAGAAGTAGTTATAAAAGAGCTTTAGTACATGTTGAAGATAAAAGAAAAGTTACTATATTTTTATCAGAAAAACCTATTGCCCAAATTTATTTTGACCTTTATTTTTTGGAAAGTGAGAATGGGTATTATGATGTAATTTCAACCAAAATTAGACTAAAGAATTTAGGAAAAACTAAATTTTTAGCAGAAGAAAATAAATTGTTACAGATAATTGGAAAAAAAGGGGATGAAAGATATATTCTTTTTATCAATAATTCTCATATAGTTATTGAAGAAACAGTTACAAATGAAATTAAAAAGTTTAAAACTGCTAATTTAAAAAATAAATATTTTTATTTTGAGATTCCGTTGAAGTTATCTATGGATGATTATTATACAAGCAAAAATAATGAAGGTATAATAAAGGCTTTACTTAAAGGATTAAAAACCTATGCTTTAATAGATAGAGATTTGACTTTTTTAGCTTATTTTACAAGAGGAGCAGAAAAATCAAATATATATACACCTAGAAGGTATAAAATTAAAATGGGAAAAGAAACGGTAGAATATCTAAAAGTATCATCTCTAATGAGTATTATACCTAAAATAGAAATAAATAGATTTGATAAAGAACAATTAGAAAAAATTTGTGACCATAATAAAAAAGAGTTCTTTACTTCTACAAGTAATTTTATTTTTTTAACCAATGATAATTTGAAACATAATCATTTTTCTTTTAGTAGTGTAATTTTAAAAGATAAGTTAGTTTATAATATTAATAAAGTAGACTTAATTGAGATAATTGAAAAAGAGGATAAAATAGTTTTAAAATTTGAGTTGAGTATAGTTAATTACTTTGAAAAAACAGCTAAACCTCAAAAAATAATACAAACTAAGGAAATAACAAAGCTTTATGAAAAAGGAAAAACTTTTTCAGAAATAAAAAATGATGAACTTTTAAAAAATGTAGATACTTTTTTAATTTTATAAAGAAATTGAATACAAAATTAAATATATATTATAAAATATAAAAAGATTCCTATGAGGGGTCTTTTTTATTTTATATAAAAAGGATGTGATAGTATGAAAGCTTATGAGATTAAAAATGCAATGATTGATACTTTAGATATACTTTTAGAGAGTAATCAAGATGAGATGGACAAAGAGAACTATAATGATGTGATGGCATATTTAAGGGAAGAGTTAGAGAGTAAGAGTTCAAATATAGTGAGATATATTAGAAACTTAGAGCTAGAGAATATAGTAGCTAAAACAGAGATAGATAGACTTGAAGAAATTAAAAAGAATAGGGAGAAGAAAATAGCTTCATTGAAAGGGTATATCAAGGGAATATTACTCGAGTTAGATAAAAAGAAGATTGAAACAGATTTAGGAAATCTTAGTTTGAGAAAAACTACGAGTGTAGAGATAATTGATTTATCTAAGATACCTAAAGAGTATTTAACAGTAAAAGAAGAAATAACACCATCTAAGAAGTTGATAGGAGATTGTCTTAAGAAAAATATAGCAGTTAGTGGAGCTATGCTTAGAGAGGACTATTCATTACAAATTAAATAGAGGAGTGAGAACATGGAAAATAAAGAGTTTATGAGTATTATAGATGGACTAAAAGAGAATATAAATGATAAAATAAAAGATTTCTTGGAGAACTCACAAGAACTAAAAGATTTCATAACGTTTAGAAGAACGAACTTCTATAACTACAGTATTAGAAATAACATTTTAATCTATAAGCAAGATAAAACAGCAATCATGATAGCTAGTTTTAAAAGATGGAAAGAGCTTGGATATAATATTAAAAAGGGAGCTAAAGCTATTCAAATCTTAGTACCACTTATTAGTAAAAAAGTAGTTGATGGAAAAGAAGAGCAATATGTATATGGATATAAATATGCTAATGTATTTGATATTAAAAGTACTATTCCTACTGATAAAGCAGTAGCTGTTCCAGAGATTGACACTAGGATGAAGCGAGGGGATAGTAAGTATAAGATAACTGAATTGTTTAAGAAATCTAAGGAAATAGTAGAACAGTATCTTCCAGTTAATGTAGTTAAAGAACTTCATGCTAGAGGTTGTACTAATGGAAATACTATTACAATTAGAAAAGATAAATATGTAGCTATGAGTGGAACACTTATGCATGAGTTCACTCATTATCTAAATCATTTTGGAGAAAATCCTAAAAGTCAAAATCAAGAAGAAGTAGAAGCAGAGATAGGAGCCATGTTATATGGCTCTTATTTTAATTTAGATATAAGTGGGAAGTATAAGTACATAGCTTTATGGAAGAGTAAAGATGTAAGGTTAGATGAAGCATTTGATGTAGCTTTATCATCATTTGAGGAATTACTTTATGGAAATATGGTTAAAAAAGGATTGATAGATTTAATTGAAGGAAAAGAGGAGGAATAATTATGTTAAGTACAAAGAGAGTTATCAAAATATTAGAGAGATTAATAGAAGAGATGGAAAAAATTAATGTTAGAAAGGTAGTAAGTATATCACTATCAGAAACTAATAGAAATATCCCTAAAATTCCTAAAGCAGTGATTAAGGAAATGTTAGAGAAAGTTAAGCAAAAGAATAAGACTAATTTATCTATTGTAGATATTCCAGATGACGATTCAAGATACATATTCCAAGATATTTTAAATGGAAAATTAGTAGTAAATAACTTAAGTAAAGAAGTAATCATAGGAGTAAGAATTTAAAAAGGAGAGAAACAATGAGAACTATATTTATGACACCACTAATAAGACATGATTTAGATGTGAGAGCATTACTAATGGTAGTATCAGCCTTAAGATTAAAGGAAGAAAAAGAGGAAGCTCAAGGATTAGACCCATTTCAAATATTTGAGTTCAAAGGTAAAAAGATGATTAATAGACAGGAAGAGCCACAAGATAAAAGAGAGTTTGCTCTAAGTTATGAAGTTAAAGAATGTAAAATATGGGTAGTACTAGGATTAGATGAAACATTTGGAGAATATTGGACTATTATGTTTCCAAGCGAATATTAAAAGGAGGATTGAGAGTATGGATAAGTTATTAGAAAAATTAAGAGAACCATTTGCTAGAGAGGAATTGGAATTTAGAGTTGGAGCAGTAAACAAGGATAAGATGGAGGGATTAGCTCTTGCTTATGTACAAGCAAGGGCTATCCAAAATAGACTAGATGAGCTATTTGGAATAGATGGTTGGACTGTATCATATAGGGAAGTATCAGCAGGATTTATCTGTTCACTATCTATTAAAATCAATGATAGATGGATAACCAAAGAAGATGGAGCAAATATGACAGAGTATGAAAGTATAAAAGGGGGAATATCTAATGCTTTTAAAAGAGTGGCAAGTAGTGGATTTGGAATAGGAAGATATTTATATAAAGCTAAGAATAGATGGTATCCAGTAAGACAGCAAGGAAAAGGATATGTATTTACAGTAGAGCCAGAGTTAGAACTTGAAGATAATCAATTAACATTTAAAAAGTTAGAAGCAGAGAAAAACGAACCTAAGGTAGTAGGAAGTACTAAGATAGTAATAGAGTTTGGAAAATACAAAGGAATGACACTACAAGAGATTTATGAGAAAGACATTAATTACATCAAATATCTAAGAGCTAATGCCAAAGATAAGAAAATATCACAAGCATGTGCAGAAATGATAGCTTAATGGGAGATATTATGGAGAGATATATTCAATTATTTAAAGAATACAGAATTATAAGGAAAAATCTATTAGAGAGATTTGAAAAACAGGTAAAGGGGATTATGGAAGAGTTAAAGTTCTATACTGATGTTATGGTTTATTTGAAAGATAATAAAGAAATAGATTTTGAAAGAATATCTTCATTATCTACAATTTATTACCTATATAAAATGAATAGAAGAAAATATCCAAAGGTAGAAATATACTTAGAAAACTATTTTAGAAGGGAGAATTAAAATGAAGAATTATCAAAAGTTACTAGATGAGTATATAGTATTTGAAAAGGAAACCTTAGAAAAAGATAGTAGAGAAGTTTATTCTATGGCAGAACAGATAAAATTTTATAATGATGTTATGAATTATCTTGAGTATGGAGATATAAAGGTAAGAGATTTAGAAAAGATAAAATCACTTAAGGACTTATATTACTTCTATATGGAAAGTGATGACTATATTGTAAGAAGATTTGAAGATACACAAAATCTCATAGAAGCATATATAAAAAGATTGGAGGATAACTAATGGATAGATTAACAGAAGAGTATTTGAAATTCAAAAGCTCTATACTAGCACTAAATAAGGAAGAGATATTTGAGAGAGCCTTTAAGATAGTATTCTATAATGAGATTTATAGGTATTTCAAGAATACTGGAGCTTATGTTGATAAGGATATGAGTATAGCTAGTCTATATAACTTTTATATTAAGTATGAAAGTTTAAATGTAAATAATATTGAAGATATAGCAGAGTTTTTAAATGTATATAGAAAATATGTAGCATAAAGAGGAGGAATTAACATGTTAGGAATAGTTGGAGGAATATTAGTAGCAGTAGGAACAGCAGTAACAGCTATAGATGGAATTATTAATAAAAAATAAGAGGAGTGATAAAAAATGAAATTTTACTTACATATGGCAATAGCAACAAAAGATAAGAAAAAACCAAAGTTATCAGAATATACGATAAATGAATATGATACATTTCAAGAAGCTTTACAAGCTTTTCAAAGGACATTTTCAATATATGATGATAGAGAATTACTTAGCTTTAGATATATCAATGAAAAAGAAATAATAGGTAGACTTAGTACATCAAAGAAAAGCTTATCTCCAAAGGTAAAGAAGAATTTACTAACAGGAAAGTACTTCCTATCTTTTAAAAGAGCAGAGAGTAAATACCTATGCAGTAGAGATTATTCAGAGATAGGATTAGACCATGGCTATGGATCACATCGTAAAAGCTATATAGTGATGGAAACTAACTATAAGAAAGTAGCTCAAGAGTATGAAGAATATATGAAAAGATTTGAAGATAAGTATAATACTTATTATATGGAAGATAACATAGATGATTAATGATAAGGGCTCCTATAAAGGAGTCCTTTTACTTTATTTGGAGGAAACTTATGAAAAAGATATTAAAGTTTTTAAAATGTAAAGATAAAGAAGAAGTAATTTACAAAATGAGAAGTTACGAAGGAACACAAGAGATAGAGGAACTAAAAGAGCTTATACACTACATCAGCAAAGAAGGAATAAAAAGAAGAGATTTAACTACTATAAAGAATAAAGAAAACCTTCTTGAGTTTTTAAAGATAAATTTATCTCCAAGAAATAATGAGGAATTTAAAATACTATTTCTAAATAATGCTAATAAACTTATAGCTGAAAAGACACTATTTTATGGAACTATAGATAAATCAGCAGTATATCCAAGAGTAGTACTAGAGGAAGTATTGAGATATAACTCGGCAGGAGTAATATTAGCACATAACCACCCAAGTGGAAATCTTAGACCAAGTAAACAGGACATACAGCTAACAGAAGCACTTCAAGAATTATTAGAAAAGATAAACGTAATGGTGTTAGATCATATGATAATAGGGGATGATGAGTATTTTAGTTTTAGAGAAGAAGGACTAATTTAGATACAAATAACTCATTAGAACCTATATAAAATAAATATTTTTTTATAAAAATAGGAACTTAAAACAAGAAAAAGCTTTCTATAAAAAGAAAGATAAAATAGAAAAACGTATGTATTTAAAAGGTTTGGATTAGATTATATAATAGAAATAGTATATTAGAAGTTTGAGGAGAAAGAAATTGAAGAAAAAAATGAGAGTTTTAGTACCTAGATTAATAATTGATGTCATAGAAAAAGACTGTGGATTTTTTGGAATGACAAAGGAAAAGTTATGTAATGAGATTCTCTTTAAATTCTCCTTAAAGTTTAGATCAAGATACCAAGAGGAGATGATATTTGAGGAGAAAGAGTACTTACAATTTAATTTAAGTAAAGCAAATCAAAGATACTATTCAGAGTTATTAAGTGAATTAAAAAATACCAATGAGTCTGAAGTAATAAGAGAGATTTTTTCATCTTATGCAGTTTTAGTACCGTTTTTTAGAGAAATAAATCTATTCAGAGAAAAGATAATATTTTTAAATTCAGCTAATAAGGAATATAGGGTATTGAAGATAGATACTCCTAGTGGAATAGTAGAAGGGAGGATAGAGAGAATATTTAGGTGTAAAGAAACTGGTTATTTAAAACTAGAAGTAAATGAAAGAGAGTATTATGTAGGGCAATTAAGAGTTATTTCTTAAAAATAAGATAAAAGGAGAGATTTAAAATGATAATTAATGATTTATGTAAATATTCTAAAGAAGAACTATATGAGAAATTAACAACAACATATCAAAATCAAAAATTAGGAACATTAGGAAATATTATAGCTCGTTCAATTGCTATAGCAGTATTAGTTTTAGCAGTTCAAAGCTCAGATGGAATGATATATAAGGTATTTGGAGGAATAGGAATTGCCTTTTCTGCTTATAAAATAATTAAACCACATGGTGAAGATGAAGAGATATTTAGTGAATTAAAAGAAGTAGTTAATTTATTAGAAAACTATAAAAAATGTAAGGATGGAATAGCAACAATAGATATAACAGATAAACAATTTCAAAATGCAACTCGTAATATAGAAAAACGTTTACCAAAACTTTTAGAAAATTCAACATTTAATAAGATTCTAGCATTTATTCCTATATTTAATATTTTTGTAGATGAATTAGGAACATATAGAGGGCATAAAAATAGTGGGCATTTAGAGTGTTTACTAGATAACGGAATAGGAAGAGTTGGATTAAGAGTTTTTACAGATGAGAATATAAAAATTAAAGATACAAAGGAAAATAATTAAATGTAAGAGGGGGATTATCATATGAATATGAAAAAAATAATAGTGGCTATTTTATTAAGTACTTTATTTTTAGCTTGCATGGAATCTAAAGAAGTGAAATTAGTAAAAAATGGAATTTTATATGGATATGAAAATAAAACTTTAGGAGAAGCTGTAGAAGGATTTTTTGAGGATCCAACATGGGAGAAAATAACAGGAACAGATGGAAATACATATGTTAATGTTAGTGGAAAAATCCTATATGGAGATTTAGAAGTTGAAGTTATTTTGCAATATTTAGTTGAATCAGATGGAAGTTTTACTTTTAATGCAATAGAAGTAGATGACGTTCCTCATGACGTATATGTATATAGAGAATTATTAGAAAAAATGTATGAATAGGGATTGGTAAAAACCAATCTCTTTTTATAAAATGATAGGAGAGTATATGAAAAAATTAGTTATATTAATAATGATGATAATTTTAATGGGATGTGGAGATAAAGAAATAACAGAAAAAGATATAAAAACTTTAACAGAAGGAGAAAAACAAGCTTTACTATTAATAAATAGAGTAACTACTAAAAATCCAAATATAATTACTATAAAAGATAGATTAATTGTTGATTCCTTAATAGTCGAACTATATGGTAAAGGAGCTCTTAAAGGAGGAACAAAAGAAAATTTAGAAAGTATTGGACTAGCTAGAATATTAAAAGCTGGTGGTATAAATAAAAGTGATGGATTTAATGAAATATTTAAAAAAGAGATTAAGTTAGTAAAATCATTAAGAATACCTCAATTACATACTTATATAATAGATAATTACTTAGTTAGTGATTATGAAAATGTAAAGATAAAATGGAAAATATTTAAAGATAAAAATGGTAGTTTTCAGTTAACAGATTATTTAGAATACTATTATAATAATAAATTAGTAACAATAACAAAGGAACAAGAAGAACTGGCATTAGAATTTTTAAAATATAACCCTATTATTAATGGTTATATAGAAGGGAAACAAAAATATATTTTTTTAGATGAAGATGATAACGGAAATACAATTGCTTTAAAAATAGAGGAAAGCCAGAATAATAATATTACAAAACAGATTATATATAATTATTTAGGTGAAAGATATATAGAAGCAGAGTACTTTAAGGGAGAACTTCCAATAAAAGTAAAAGTTTATAATTTATTAGGAGAAAATACATTAGATTTTGAAAGAAAAGAAGTAAATGGTAAAGCAAAATCAACTTTTAAATTTTTTAAAGATGGAAATAAAATAATAGAATTTGAAAAAGATAATATAATTAGATCTTTTGATAGTGAAGGAAATGTAAAAGGAACTATTGATTTAGATACTGGGATGTTAGATGAAGTAGATGGTGGCTATAAAATACAAGGAAGGTATTTAGATAAAGAAGATATGATTATCTATGTAATGGATATATCAAAATTATTTAAAATTAAAACTCTAAAAGATGTTTATACAAATATAATTACAGGTTTAAAAGTTATTACTGAATATGAAAATGATAAAGTAATCAAAAAAGAAGTATGGAAAGATTTTGGAAAACATGGAGAAAGTAAAGAGTGGTATTTAAATGGTAACTTAAAAAGTACGAAAAAATATTACTATGGTAAGTTAATTGATAATTCTAAAGAGTATTATGAAAATGGAGCAATTAAAGAACTTGTAAAATATAGTTCAAGTAATATATATCATTATGCAAATGTTAAGGAATATTATAAAAATGGAAAAATGAAAAAATCATATCCTAGTCTACTTGTAGCTGGAAAGAGAATATATGATGGAGAAGTTACAGAGTATTATGAAAATGGAAAAAAGAAACAAGAAAGTACATATAAAACATATCCACCTAAATTTGATGTAGCTTATAAAGATGGGACTTGGAAGTATTATAATACTAAAGGGAACTTAGAAAAAGAAGAGATATATAAAGATGGAGAATTAAAGACAATAAATGAATATAAAAATAATAATCGTATAAAAGAAATTCAATTAACTGAAAATGAATATAAATATGTACAAGAGTATAAATATGTTGATTCTTATAGTTACTATATAGAGAAAAAATACTATTTAGACCAAAATAATAATCTTATTTGGAATTATGAAGAATATGGGCTTAAAAATTATAGAAGTTATCTTAAATTAAAAGGAGAATATAAAAATGGAGTAAGAGAAGGAGAATGGAAAAAATATGATGTTAATGGTAATTTAATTGAAACTATCATTTATATGGATGGGAAAGATATTAATGACATAGCTGATGAAATAGAAGAACAAGAAAAATGGAATACTCCAAGAGTAGAATATTATCCTAGTGGAAGAGTAAAATCATATTCTGATGGACCATTTGAAGCTATATATGAAGATAAAGATATTAATTTTATTGAATTAGAAAATTTTGTTAAAAATATAGAAAAAGAAGTAGAAGAGTATATTAAAACTAAAGATGAAGAAATAGGATATTCTATTAGCATAAATTTAAATGAAGGGATGGGAAGTAATATACCTATTTATTCTTTAAATAAAAATCTAACATCAGAAGAAAAGAAAAAATTACAAGAATTACAAGTTAGAATAGAAAAGTGTCATGAAAAGGCAAGTCAAATTTGGGGAGCTTAATAAGTCTTTAAAGAAGTTACTTTAAATAGTAGCTTCTTTTTTTATATATGTACAACAATATACATGTATATTATATTGATACTTTTATTAAGTAACTATAACAATGTACGTGTATATCATAAAGAAAGGAGGTCTATTTATTATGGAAAAAAACTTAACTTATAGAAGTTCTAGTAAAGGAGTAGCTGAACAATATGGAATAAGTCTATCTAAAAAAATGTTAACTGACATGGGTATTACACCCGCTAATAGAAAAGTTTTAGTCAATTATGATGAAAAAACAAAGACTATTACTATAACTAAAAAATAACTTTTCTATTTTTATCCCCCTATACATTTGGGGGTATTAAATTTTTCATAATTTATATAAAAAACTCTAATTTTTTTAAATACCTAAAAAACTATGGATATTTTCATAATTTTAGGTATTTTTTTTATTTTTTTACTAAAGTGAGCAGGAAAAATGAGTATAAAACCGATTATGAGGTTTTATACGAATTCAATGCTCACTGAAATTAATACTTTATTTTATTAATTATTTAATTTTTTAGGAGGAACTATAATGGATACAATAGAAATAGGATTAAAAATTAAAGATCATATTAATTTAACTATTCAAGAACTAGAAACAATGAAAAGAGAAATCGAAGGATTAATGAGTCCTTTTGGATATAATTATTGTAATTATCTTAGCTTTTCTAGTGCTAAAAAAATTATAATAAAAATATCATATCCAAGATTTTTTGCTGGGACAAATGCTTACTTAATCACTAAAAGAAGTGAATGTTTTCAAGTTCAAAATCATTTTGTTAATAATTTTTTATCTGATATTTTATGGAGTAACTATATAGAAGGAATATCTTTAAATAGAGTAGATATTCCTTTTACATATCTAATGGAAACTACAGAGGAGTTTGCAAGTTATCAAAATATCTACTATATTTTTGCTCATGTATATGATAAAAAGATAGAAAATGCTAGAACTAAAGCATATTTAGACCTTATCAATAAAGGTTATGAAACATTAATTTATGCACCTAATGGTAGTGTTGGAAAGAATTATAATAATAGATTAGAAGTGTATAATCAAGCTTTGAATTTATCAGAAAAATTAGATGAAGATATGAAAGAAAGTATATTTAATACCTATAAAGATTTACCACAAAGAATAAGAATGGAAGTATCAAAGAGAATAAGGTTAAGAAATCTAATAGGGATTTATGATTTTGCTAATTATGATATATTGGGAAATTACTTTCTTAGCTACAAAAATTATATTTTAGAGAATATTTTAGATTTTAAGGTAATAGATGAGTTATATAATTATTGGGCAAATATATTAAGCCAAAAGTTAATAGCAGGAAGAAATAATGGAAAGATTAACTATGCAAATTTTATTTATCAAAATCAGCAAATAATATATGATTATGAGATAGTAAGAAGAGCATTCGGAATAAGCATTGATAATGAAAATACTCGCGAAAATGCTATTACTAGAGTAAGACAAGTTTTAATACAATATGAAAATACACATAATATTATTTTAATGGATGTGTATGGTACTTTGAAGAAAATAGAAGCACAAATAAAAACAACATATTTACTTGATTAAAAAATAAAGTAGGTAGTGACACTATGTCATTACCTATCTTATATTATGATAATATTTATGATAAAATTTTTAAAAAAATTAATGAGATTTATATTTTGTTCTAAAAATTTTAATATATATTCATTTATGAATATATATTAAAAAATAAAAAAAGTCAAGTTTTTGTTTTATATATCTCCCATATTTTTATTATATAATCATATATTATAATATTATGATATAATAATGATAATAATATATAGTAAGGAGAAGAGAGGAAATGGAGTATTCATTTACACAACTTGAGAAAGAATTTGATAGATTAGGAATAGAATTAACAGATGAAAAATTAGTAGAATTAATTCTGCTATCTAGTGATGGAAAGGTAACTTACGAAGGAAAGTTATTATCAGACCAATGCACTCATAAAATAAAACTTATAGATTATATAGATGATGAGAAGGTAGAAGTGGTTACTGGTTCTTTAGTAAATCAATATATGACTATAAAAGAAAAATTGATACAAATATCAGCTGGAATGAAATATCCTTTAAAATCAATATTAGAAGCTCTTAAAAATATGATTCTACATAGGGATTACACTTACAATGGAGATTCTATCATAAGGATATATAAGGATAGGATAGAGTTTACTTCTTTAGGTGGGTTAATTGCTAATTTAACAGTTGAAGGGATAGAGCTAGGTATATCACTTCCAAGAAACCCTAATTTAATGAAAGTATTTCAAGAGATAGGTATTACTAAAGGGAATGGAGAAGGAATCCAAGAGATATTATCAGCATACAAGGAATATAAAGTAAGACCAGTATTTAAATCTATTGGTGGAGTATTCCAAGTTATTTTACCTAAGCCAGAGTATACAGTCAATGGTAAGGTTATAAGTGATAAATATAGAAGAGTACTAGAGTTTATAGAGAAGAGAGGAACAGCAAATAATAAAGAGATACAAGAACACCTAGAACTTAAGAGTACAAGTGTAGTGAACTGTCTTAAAGAGATGTTAGAACTAGAACTAATAGAGAAGATTAGAGAGGGGAGAAATATAAGCTACAAGATAAAAATATCAAAATAGTCAAGAAATTATAAAAATGAAATTCTTATCGAGAATAATATATGATATAATAATATGTGAAAAATTTAAGATAAAAATTATAAAATTTAGGAGGAAAGTGAATGGTAGCTTTAAATATAAATTTTAATTCAATTGGAAAGAAAAATTCAAAGGATACTATAATAAATCCTACTGAATTATTTAATGCATTACCTAAAAAATATGAATATTTAAGAGATGTCCAATCTCAAGTTTTAGAAGAGTGGTATGAAAAAAGAGAGAGCAAAAAAGATACAATAATAAAAATGAATACTGGGGGAGGAAAGACTTTAGTATCATTACTAATTTTAAAAAGTTCTTTAAATGAAAAAAAAGGTCCTGCAATTTATGTGGTTCCAAATAATTTTTTAAAAGAACAGGTAAAAAAAGAAGCTACTAACTTAGGAATAGAGGTAACCGATAATGATAAAGATCCTGATTTTTATTTAGGAAAATCAATATTAGTAATAAATTCACATCAATTATTTAATGGAAAAAGTAAGTTCAAAGAAGGAGAGATAGGAACAATTTTATTTGATGATGTTCATGCTATATTATCAATATTAGAAGAACAGTTTACTATAAAACTTAGTAAGGACAGAGAAATTTATACTAAAATACTTTCAAAATTTGAAACTAGCTTGAAAGAACAAGATCCTTTAAGATATGAAGAACTTAAATACGGTAGATTACAAGGAGCTATGGTAGTTCCATTTTGGATATGGCAAACAAATTGTAATGAAATATTTAAACTTTTATTAGAAGAAGAAGAAAAAGAGAAAAAAGGTTTAGAAGAAAAAGAAGTAACTTTTAAAATTGATTTGATAAAAGAAAATTTAAAATGGTATGAATGTATTATTGATAAAAATAGTATAGAAATAACTTTTGATCAGATGCCAATAGATATAATACAATCATATCAAAAATGTGAAAGAAGAATATTTACCACAGCTACATTAGCTAATGACAATTTATTATCAAGTTATTTGAGTTTATCAAGTCTAGATGAAGCAATAACTCCTAAGACATGTTCAGATATAGGAGAAAGAATGATTTTAACTCCTAAATTAATGAATCCAAATTTAAATGATGATGAAATAAAGTTGAGTTTAAAAGAAAAATCTAAAGATTATAATGTAGTTGTATTAGTATCTTCTATGAAAAAAGCTAATGAATGGAAAGAATATGCAGATTTAATAGTAGAAAAAGAAAATATAAACAAAAGTATAGAAGCTTTAAAAAATGGACATGTTGGTTTAGTAGTTTTAGTTAATAGGTATGAGGGAATAGATTTACCTAATGAAATGTGTAGAATTTTAGTAATTGACGATTTACCTAAAGTAGAAAGAAAATATGCAAAATTAATAGAGGGAATTTTAGGAAATAATATAGAAACGATGGCCAATACAATTCAAAAAATTGAACAAGGAATGGGAAGAGGTATTCGTTCAAGTGATGATTATTGTGTAGTAATCTTATTAGGAGAGTTATTAACAGATTTAGTTGTAAGGAATAAATTTAAATTAGATAAATTATTTTCTGTAGCTACATTGACTCAATATGAGGTTTCAATGCAATTGATGGAGGTTGTAAAGAGTCAAGGGGAGGTAACTATTGAAATACTTAATGAGCTTATGGATTATTGTCTAAAAAGAAATAAAGAGTGGATTCAGTCATTAAAGGGAGAACTAGCAGATAAAAAATATAGTAAAAATTTATCAGTAACTTCTGAAACAAAATTATTGAGAGAATGTTATGATTTATTATTAAAAAATAAAATAGAGTTAAGTGTAAAAAAAATAATAGATTATATAAATCATAACGAAATTAAATTAGAATTAAAAGGATTGTTATTCCAAAAAGCTGCTAAATATATAAATTTTAATAATCCTATTGAAGCACAGAATTTATTAAATACAGCACATCAATATTCAAAATTATTAGTAAATCCAATTGCAGGAATTAAAACTCAAAGAAAAATGATAAAACCAGAATCACAAATAGATTTATTAATTGAAAAATTAAAAACATTGAATTCAAATGATTATATTGTAAAAATGAATAAAATAAGAGCAAAATTAAACTTTGGGGATTCTGATTATAATTCTTTTGAAGAAGCGATAAAGGAATTAGGAGAGTTATTAGGATTTCCATCAATAAGACCAGATAAAACTAAAGGAAAAGGTCCAGATAACTTGTGGGCAATAACTTCAAATAATTATTTGGTTATTGAATGTAAAAATGAGGCAAAAAATAAAACTATTTCAAAAGATTATTGTAATCAATTATCAGGTTCTATAAATTGGTTTAAAGAAACTTATAATTTTTCTAATCAATTTGAAGCTATTCCAATAATAATTCATCCAAGCGATTGTGTTTCAGAGGAGGCTTTTCCTAATTACAAAATGAGATGTTTAGATATGGAAAAATTAGAATTATTAAAAGAAAATAGCAAGGATTTAGCAAAAGTATTATCAACATTAAAAAGCTATGATAAAGAAAAAGTATTTGACATTTTAAAATATTATCATTTTGATGGAAAATCTTTTGTAGAGTTTTATACTAAAAAGTTTAGAAAATAATATACTAAAAGTATTTTATATAAAGTAAAATAAATTAATTGTTAAGGAGAAAATTATGAAAATTTATGTGAAAATTTATAATAAAGAAATTTATGCAATAGAAGAATGTCAGATAGATTCTACATATGTTGAGTATGATGTAGTTAATATAGATAATTTTTATAGTAAAATTCAAGGATTCAAGTTAGATAGTGACTTAGAAGAAAAATTGATAAATTTATTTGATAATTCAAAAGAAGAAATATCTAAGTTGAGTCAATATGATATAAAACACTGGGTTAGCAATCGTTCTTTTGGAGAGTTAATTGATATGTATGATAATGGAGAGATTGTAAAACCTGATATGCAAAGGAGATTTGTATGGGATTCTTTAAAATGTTCAAGATTAATAGAATCAATTATTATGGGATTACCTATTCCACCATTATTTTTATTAGAGGTTGGAAAAAACAAGTATGAAATTATTGATGGCTTTCAAAGACTCAATACTTTATATAATTATATAAATGGAAAACCTTGGAATTATGATCAAAATCAAAAAAGAAAAGTTACTTCTAGATTATCGTCAAAAGTGTCTGAAGAAATAAAAGGAAAAACTTTTAATGAATTAGAACCAGAATATCAAAGAGTATTAAAACGTAGTACAATACCTTTAATTGAATTTAAACAGTTAACTCCAGAAACTTTAACATCAAAGTATTTGATATTTGAAAGAATTAATACTGGCTCAGAGAAATTAAGTCCAATGCAAATAAGAAAATCATTATCATATGGCGAATTTATAAAAGATTTATATGAATACTCAGAAAAAAATGAATTATTTTTGAAGTTATTTTCAAAAACAAATATAAATAAAGATTCTCATGTAGAAGTTTTATTAAGAATCTTTGTAATGGACTCAATTTATAATAACTCTTTTACAATCAAAAAAGAGGGAATCAAAAATATTTTAGATGAATTCTGTGAAACGAATAAAAATGAACATATTTCAGAAGAAAAATTTAAAAAATTTAGTGAAGCATTAGCCAAAAGTTCAGAAATATTTAAAAATAATAGAAATATGTTTAAAAAGGTAGAAAATATAGAAGGAGAATATTATTTTTTAGGAAATTTAAATATAGCAATTATGGAAACTTTTATCGCTCTTTTGATGAATATGGAAGTTACTATTGGAAATGATCAAATTTTAGAAAATTATAAAAAAATTTTTTCAACTTTAATTTTAGAAAGTATAGAAGAAAAAAGAGTAAATCCGTTTTCAACAAGTACAGGAACAATAAGCTCTATAAATAGTAGATTTGAAATTTGTAAAAAAATATTAGAGGTATAATTATGATTTTTGAGTTTAATTCTAAAGAAAGGTTTGATGATATAAAAGAATCATATCAAAGAATCTTAGAAATAAGATCAAGTCTTTCTGATAAAAGAGCTAAATATAGAAAAGTTGCAAATATTTTAAAGATTGATTATTATAGTTTAGAAAGATGTTTTAAAGAATTTGAATGTTCGCTTTTAATAAGTTGTTACACATTTTCAGAGCAATTAATAAAAAACTATTTTTATTTTCTCCTAAAGAAAGGAAAATATAGAAATACTTATTTAAATAAATTCTTAGATAGTAAAATAAATAGTAATAAATTTTCACCAAATGTTAAATACGAGAGAATAAAGAAACTATTTAATGAAGATTTAGATTCGAAATTTGAACTTATGTTTGATTTAGATATAGAATTGATAAATAAATATAATGAACTAGTTGGGTGTAGACATGCTTATGCTCATAATGGGATTTATAGATTTGATTTTGATAATTTTAAAGATGTAATAAATGTATTAGAATTTTTTAGAAGTGATTTATTCGTAAAAATTAATAATTGTGATAAATATGAACAAATTAAAAAGTTATTTAATGAAATAATAAAGGATATAGAAAAGTTAAAAGATAATAACTTAAATAAAAGATATTTAAGTACAAAGATAAAAAAATTAAGACCAAGAATAAGTAAATTAGATAAATTAATTCAAAAACTAGAATTAGATGAAATAGTTTTAATAAGACAAAAAATGAATGAAATAAAAAAAATAAATGAAATTGATTTAAGAACTAATGAGAAGATAAGAGAGATTTTAAATGAAGTTTCTTTATAAAGAAATATTAAATAAAAATTATTCAATATTTTTGGAAAAATAATTTTTGTAAGGATTATAATAATTTATACTAATGAAATCAAGAAAAAATAATTTGTAGGATTTAAAAGTTCTATAAAAGTGGATAGGAATTTAGAGAAAGCCAATCAATACTTTTATGTAGAGAGAAAAAATATTGAAAAATTATATAAGAGATCGAAGTTTAGTTTTACACTTGAATTAATCAAGAAGTATAGAAGCTCCAATTTTCGGGGCTTCTTTTTATTTACTTTAGATATAAGATAAAATAGGTTTTTTCTTTATAGTATGATATAATAAATATCATATATCTTAAAGAAAGGAGAGTAATACAGCCATGAAAAAAGTACCTATTGCAATAGAAGATTTTAAGGAAATTATAGAACAAGATTATTACTATGTTGATAAGACAAAGTTTATAGAAGATATATTAAATGATGGAGCAAAGGTAAAATTATTTTGTCGTCCTAGAAGATTTGGAAAAACACTTAATATGTCTACACTTAAATATTTCTTTGATATAGAAAATAAAGATGAGAATAGAAAATTATTTAATGACTTATATATAGAAAACTCTCCTATGATGAAGGAACAAGGAAAATATCCTGTAATATTTCTTAGTTTGAAAGGAATAACTGGTAATACATGGAAAGATATAATTGTAGAAATCAAAGGTAAAATATTTAAGATATATAATCAATTTGAGAAAATAATTACTCCTATTTTATCAGAAAGTGAAAGTAAAATATTTAAAAGATTACTCAATAAAGAAAGTGATGAAGGAGAATTAAAAACTGCATTATCATTCTTAACACTATTATTATATAAATATTATAATCAAAAGGTAATTGTATTAATAGATGAGTATGATTCTCCAATAATATCAGCTTATGAAAAAGGTTACTATACAGAGATGAAAGATTTTTTAAGGGCTTTCTATGGAGATACACTTAAAACTAATGATTACTTACAGATGGGAGTTCTTACAGGAATAGTAAGAGTAGCTCAAGCAGGAATATTTTCTGATTTAAATAACTTTACAAACTATACAATATTAAATAATGAATATAGTGATAGCTTTGGATTAGTTGAAAGTGAAGTAAAAGCTGTGCTCGATTATTATAATATTGGATATGATATGCCAGAAGTAAAAGCTTGGTATGATGGATATAGTTTTGGAAAAAATGAAATATATAATCCTTGGAGTATTTTAAAATATGTACAGTTTAAAGAAGAAAAATCTTATTGGGTAAATACTTCTGGAAATGCTCTGATTTTAAATATGTTATTAGCTTCAAACTCAACTGTCTTTGATAACTTAAATGATTTGATAAATGGCAAGGATATAATGGTATATATTAATGAAAGTATAAGAATGGGAGATAACCTCTCTCCTAATAATATTTGGGAGATAATGCTATTCTCTGGATATCTAACAGTTAAGGAAAAACTTAGTGAAACAATGTTTACCTTAAGAATACCTAATAAAGAGATACAAAAACTATTTAAAGGGTTGTTTGTAGATGCTGTTTTTAGAGAGAGTAATAATGTTGGAAGTTTGATTCAAGCTTTGGTTACTAAGAATATATCTCAAATAATAAAAAGTTTAGAAGATGTAGTTATTAATGCTATTAGTTTCTATGATACAAGCAAAAAATATGAAAATCCTTATCAAGCATTATTAGGGGGATTTTTATATGCTTTAGATGATTACTATATAATGGATCCCAATATGGAGAGTGGTTATGGAAGAGCTGATATAATTTTAGAGCCAAGAAATAAAGCTTGGGCAGGATATATTTTAGAACTAAAAAGAGCTAACACCAATGATATAGAAAAAGAAGCAGAAAAAGCTTTTAATCAAATAGAAGATAAAAAATATGAAACTCTCTTAAAGAAAAATGGAGTAAAGGATATAGTGAAAATTGGTTTAGTTTTTGATGGGAAAAAAGCCATAGCCTATTATTAAGAATTAAAAAGTGAAATTATTATCGTTAGTAATATATTGTTAATGAGTTAGTAAAATAGTGGAGAGTAAAATCTTCACTATTTTTAGTGTAATATAGAATTTTATTGTGTACTATGATATAATCAAAGAAAGAAACGACTATAAATTTGAAATAACAAACAATAAAAATATTAAGGGGAGTAAAAATAAATGGAAGAAGAATTAAAATCATTAGAAATATATGTGAGAGATATAAAAAATGATATTATTTCTAAAAGAATACTTCAAATTATGCAATGGAATATAAAGAAAGCTGATTCTAATAAAGGATGGTACTATACTTTAACTTTTTTCAGTTTTTTATTCAATATTTCAATTCCTATATTTAATGAATTTAATATTGAAAGAAAATATATAACTATTATTTCAGCATTAGTAACTCTTTTAACAGGATGTTTAGCAATTTTTAATTTTAAAGATTCATGGTATAGATATAGAAAGTCTACTGAAGAAATAAAAAGTGAATGTATAAAATGTGCAAGTAATTTAGAGGAGTATAATGTTGAAAATAAAGAAGCTATTTTAATTTCAAAAGTTGAGGAGATTAATTTACAAGAAAGAAAAGTATGGATAAATACTAAATTTAAAAGTGGGGAGAAAAAATGAATTATTTTGAAAGGCTTTTAGAAGAGAAATCTAAATTAGAAAACAACCATGATTATTTTGCTCAATGGGAATATGATAAGAACTTATATGAAGATATATTGTTAGGTGTTAGAGATTACTATTCCAATTATACAGATCATGGAAAGAATCATTCTGAAACGATTTTAACTAATATTTTAAGAATGTTTGAAGAAGAAGAATTAAAAAAGTTATCTTCTTTTGATATATGGTTATTATTAGAATCTGCATATTTACATGATTGTGGTATGTATATTTCAAGAGAGGAGGCAGAAAAAACTTTAAGGGATAAAAAATTTATTTCTTATCTTAATGAAATATCTGAAACTCCTTCACATTCTATGAATAAATTTTTACAGGCATTCAAAATAGATAAAAATAAAATATATTATAATGATTTAGAGTATAATATTGATATTGAATATAATATGAGATTTTTAATATCTTCATATAGAAGAAAAACTCATGCACAAGATTTTAAAAATGTTGTATTGAATAAAAATAAACTATTACCTGAAAGGATTTATTATATCCTTTCTATTATATCAAGAGCACATGGAGAAAGCTTTGAAGAAGTAATGAAATTACCTAAAAAAGAAAATGGAATAGGGAGGGAATTAGGACATCCTAGATTTATAGCTTGTTTATTAAGAATGGGAGATTTGCTAGATATTGATAATAATAGAATCTCTCCGAGTATTGTAAAAAATATATTTAATATAATTCCAAGTGACTCAAAACTTCATTTAGAAAAGCATAGATCTATAAATCATCTTTGGATAGATAAAGAAAAAATTGAAATTACAGCTACTATAGATTGTGGTAAAGAAAGTTATGAAGTGGCAGAGATTACTGGAAATTGGTTTGATTGCATTCGTGAAGAATATAATAGTCAGTTATATAATTGGAAACTTATTATACCTAGTGATTTTAAAGGAGTACTTCCAAGATTAGGAGAATTAAAGATTTATATTCAAGATTATGAATATATAGATTCTAAATATAGACCAAAATTTACAGTAGATACTAATAATATATTAGAATTATTAGTTGGAAGTTCTATATATGATAGAAAAGAGAATGCATTAAGAGAAATATTACAAAATTCTATAGATGCGACCTATCTTAGAATATTTGAAGAGAAAAAAGAAGAAATATTAAAAAAAGAAGAAATTTCAGTTAATGAAATTAAAGAGTTATTTAAAGATAAAGAAATTGAAATAAAAATAGAAAAAGATATAGAGAAGTCAAATAAGGATTCAGAATATAATTATTGGAATATAAGTATTAAAGATAAAGGAATTGGAATAAATAAAGAGAAATTAAAATATTTAACTGAAGCTGGAAGTTCTTATAAAGATAAGGCTAAAATTATTCAAATGAATGATATGCCTAATTGGTTAAAACCCTCTGGTAATTTTGGCATAGGATTTCAAAGTATATTTTTACTAACTAATAAAGTCCATATAGAAAGTAAGTCTTTATATACTCAAGAAAGTATTGATATTGATTTAATTAAACCATCGATAGAAAAACAAGATAGTGGAAATATATATTTTAGAAAAGTAAAATTTGATTATAAACAAGAAATTGGAACTAAAATAAGTTTTGAATATAAAATATCTAAAAATTTTTATAATTATAAAAAAAATTTTTTTGAACAATATGATCCTTTATTAGATGAGAAAGTTGATGAAGAAATTAATAGTATTATAGATGAAATTATTAAAATTAGTGAATATTCCTTTGTAAATATTCGACTGTTAAAAAATAATATAGAAATTAAATTAGAAAATAAATTTATTAATTTAAAAAATAATAAACTTAAAATAGAAGATAAATACCAAATTATTTTTTATAGGAATGGTATAGAAAGAGTTAGTTATTATTATAAAAATCAATTCGTTGAAGAAAGATATAGTGAGCTTTCTTTTTTCTCAGGGATAGTAAATATAATTGGATATCCAGCAAAAGATATTTTATATTTAAATAGAAATATCATAAGAAATAAATTTTTAGAAGATGAAAAAGAGAATATTATGAAGGCTATTTATTTAGAACTTGAAAAAAGTTATTTGGAAAATTTTGAACAATTAAATGATGGTTTAAAAATGCAAATATCTTGTTTTTATTTCTATTATGAAGATATTATGAATAAAGTTTTTGCAAAAGATTTTGATTCAATTTTTAAATATAAAAATAAGCTTAAAAATTTTTTATATAAAATTAATTTTACAAAAAATATGAGTTTAGAAGAATTATTAAATAAAGAAAAAATAAAAATAAAAGTAGAAAAGAAATCCAAAAATAACTATTATTATATAGATGATACAATGGTTCTTGAAAGAGAATGGGAGCTAGTAATTAAAGAATTATTTAAAAAAAATAAATATAATTTTTTATTAGAAAAATTGGAAAAAAATCCAAGTATAATGTTATCGAATGGAATAGAAATAACTTTAGAAAAAATTGATAAAGATTTTAATGTAATAAAAAATGAATATTTATTTGATAAAATTAAAAAATTAGAATCAATATCAGGAAGAAGGTTTTATATTTTTTGCAATAAAAGAACAGTTAATTTAAGATTAGCCAAACCTTTAGACCAAAAATATAATTTTAAATTTATTCACTATAAGGATATTTTTCCTGAAATATTTTTTTATACTATTAGAGTATTAAATGGGATTCTAAGAGAAAATATAATTTTATTTCCATTTTATATAAAAGAATATAAAACTATGGTTTGGAATAAGAAAATGAGAGAAGAGTATATAAAATATTGTTATGAAAATAGGGCTAATAAAAATTTATCTATAGATGACTTTAGTCAAGCACTTGATGAATTTGTTGAATATTTAAAAGTAGAATTAAAGAAAGTAGAAGTTATTGTTGAGGAAGATAATATTTAAAAGATTCTAAATTATAGAAATGAGAAGGAGAATTTTAATGATAAATTTAATTGAAAAATATAGAAAAGAAATATTCAAATATTTATTTGAGATTAATAGTTTTTCTCAAAGTTGGGGCAATTCTTGGAAAACTCAAATTTTAAATATCTTTCAAGATAAAAACATCTCTGAAGATTCACTAATAAAATTAGGAGAAAATTTAAGAAATATATTTTTATCTACGAGTTCTGGTTCTAGAAATCAAAGTGAAGTTTCTACTGCTGGTACTGGATGGGAAAGTTTACTAGCATGGTATTTAAATCTAGGATTAATTGGAACAAGGACTATAGTAATAAAACCTAAAAAAGAATTTAATTTTGAATGTATTCAGAAAACAATAACTGTCAATTATGGAGAATTTATCTCAAATAGTGAAAGTGATTTAATAGCAATAACCTTTCCTAAAGAAAATGAAGTAGCTTATCCAGTAGAAGAATTAAAAAAATATGAAGGAAAAATATTTTCAATTAATGATTTGGAAATTTTAGAAGATGGTTCATTAAAAGCTTTAAATCAATATTTGAATAAGATTATAGAAAATAATATTTCTAAAATAGAGATTAATGTTATTCAATGTAAAACTAATTGGAATGATAATGCTCAAATTCCAATGGGTTGGGATATTATATACTCATCAACTGGTTTTACCAAAGGAGATATAAAGATAGGAAAAGATGGGTTTTCAATTCATAAAATAAAGGATTTTAAATATTCTTTTATAACAGTTCCTACTCAAAAAGATCTAGAAAAAATTAAAGAAAATAGTACACAAGTTTTAAGAGTTAAAAATTTATCTGGTGGAAATTTTTGGGGAACAATAACTAAAGAAAATGTAGCTAAGTCAATTGGAGAAATATTTAAAGATAATTTTAATGAAAGTTACTCTAAAGTAAAATTTGATGATAGGATAAAAAATATAGAGTTAAATGATATTGGATTATAAAAAAAACCTGGACTTTTACTATTAAACTTGATATAATATATATTATAGAATAAAAAATTTAGGTGGTGAAAATGAGAAAACCATTAGCAATAGATTTATTTTGCGGTGCTGGAGGAATGAGTGAAGGGATTCTTCAAGCAGGATTTCATATTGTTTTTTCAAATGATAAAAGTCCAGAAGTTGCATTAACTTATCAAAATAGACATGAACAACTAGGGCTACATAATGGATATAATACATTTTTTATAACTGAGGATATTGCAAATTTAACTGGTAAATTTATTCTTGATTCTATTAGTAATTTAGAATATTTTAAAAATAAATTTGATAATAAAATAGATGTGATATTTGGTGGTCCTCCATGTCAAGGATTTAGTAGAGCTGGAAAAAGAGATAAGAATGATCCAAGAAATTTACTATTTAGAGAATATCTTAGAGTGGTATCAGAAATAGAACCTAATTATGTTGTAATGGAAAATGTAGTTGGACTACTTGATACTAAATTAAATAATTTTATAAGTTATGATTTAGAAGAATATGAGGATAATACTTTAGTAACAGATATTTTAGAGAAAGAGTTTAAAAAAATTGGATATAAAATAAAAAAATATAATTCAGAAGATAAAGTTAATTTTAAAAAATTAGTATTAGATGCTTCAGAATTTGGTGTTCCTCAAAAAAGAGAAAGAGTTATTATTATAGCTTACAAAAAAGATTTAACTGAACCTAATGATATTGATAAATATAAAAAAAATTATAAAGTAAGTGTAAAAGAAGCGATAGCAGATTTAATAACAAATTTTAATATTAGAGAAAAAGAATTATTATCATTGAAAACTGAAAAGAAATTATCATATATAGAAGCTTCTAATCAAGGAAGGACAAAAATATTTGATACTGATTCTTCAATAAGTTTTAGTGGGAATTTAAATAATATAGAATTATCTTTTCATTCTGGATATATAGTTCAAAGATTTTCTTTATATAAAAATGGAGAAACTACTAAAGATGTAAAGGCTCGTTTATTAAAAAATGGAATAGATGAAGTCTATTCTTTAAAAGATTTACTAGAATATGTTTTTAAGTATGGAAAGTTAGGATATACTTCATTTGAAGATTTTCAAAAAGAACTAGAAATTTTTAAAATATTAGAAGAAGAAAGAAAAGAAGAAATTGTAAATGCTATTTTAAGTAAGAAAAATATTAGAGTAAGGTTAAATAAGGAAGTTCCATCAAGAACAATGGTTACTTTACCAGATGATTATATTTCTCCTTTTGAAAATAGAACTTTTTCAGTTAGAGAAATGGCTAGATTACAATCTTTTGATGATAGTTTCATCTTTCTAGGGAAAAGAACTACTGGAGGAAATAGAAGAAAATTAGAGGTTCCACAATATACTCAAGTAGGAAATGCAGTTCCCCCTTTATTAGCAAAAGCAATCGCTTTATCAATAAAGGATGTTTTAAAAGGTTAGTTAATTTATATAAATATGAATTTTAAAATTTGTATAGTTATAGAAAAAATGTTTAAAAATACCCTTGTAGGTAACACATAGGTAACAAAAGGTATATTTATACCAATAAAATTAAGGATTTCAAATTCTCAAAAAGATAATTTGCATGGAATTATATACCTCACAAACTCAATGTTTGTGGGGTTTTTTCTTTATGTTTAAAAAGTTATAAAAAAACACCTCTGTTTTAAGAGGTGTAAAAATTTAATTAATTTATTTTTTAGGAATAAATTTAAAGATTATTCCAGTAAGGATAGCTGGGCATACCCAAGCAAGTCCTAATGAATCAAAAGGAAGATTAGAGAAAAGAGAATCTAAAAAACTTAATTTTAATCCAATAGCTTGTAGAGCTTCAAAAGAACTTATTATCCCTGCTCCAATAACAGTACCTAAGAATATATTATCGTTTTTAATTTTATTTTTTAAAATATTTAAGAATATTAGAGCAATAGCAATAGGGTATAAAAATACTAAAACTGGTACAGCAAGTTTTATAATAATATCTACACCAAACATTGCAAAAATAATACTAATTATTGTAGTTATAATAGCTAATTTTTCGTAAGAAATTTTTGTTAAATCACTGAAGTAGTCAGCTACTGTTGCAGTAAGTCCAATAGCAGTAGTGATACAAGCTCCTGTTACACAGATAGCTAAAATAATTTTTCCAAAATTTCCTAGAAGAAGTTTAACTATTGAGGTAAGTAAATCTACACTTCCAGTTCCAGAAGGTAAAATATTAGTAACAGTACTACCAATAAAACCAAGTCCACCATAGACAATAGCTAATCCTCCAATAGCTATGATACTTGTTTGAATTAAGAAAGAAAACTCTTGTTTCTCAGATAAATTTTTATCTTTTCTAATGGATTTTAGAATAATATCTGAAAATACAATAGCAGCTAAAGTATCCATAGTTTGATAACCATTTAAAAATCCATATTTAAATGGAGGTAACTCTTTAGTAAGAGAAATTGATTCTCCAATTGGAAAGAAAACCCCTTTAAATATAATAAGAGCTAAAACAATTAGAAGAATAGGAGTAAGGATAGCTCCAACTCTATCTACAACTTTACTTGATTTTAAAGAGAAAAGTAGTGAAACTCCAAAGAAAATTATGATAAAAATTATTTTATAAGTATTGTAGTTTGAAATATCTTTAGAAAAAATCATTTCAAAAGCAGTAGCTCCAGTTCTAGGTAATGCTAGAAGCGGTCCTATTGAAAGAATAAGAGCAATATTAAAAAATTTAGCAAATTTAGGGGAAACTCTCTCTGCAAAACTATCTAAGTCTTTACCAGCAAAGGCAGAAGTAAATATTGCTAAAAGAGGAAATCCCGCTCCTGTCAATATAAATCCTAATGTAGCTAAAGACCATTCATTTCCATTTATAAACCCAACCATTGGAGGGAAAATTAGATTTCCAGCACCAAATAACATAGCAAACAGGGCAAAGCCTGTAATAATAACATCTTTTTTCTTATACATAAACTCCTCCTATTAATATTTTATATATATTTTATAAAAATATCTTATCAATGTCAAACTAAAATAAAAAAATATTGACAACAAAGAAATATTGTGATAAGATTATTTCGAATCAAGGAAAAGGAGGAAGAGAAAATGTTAATGACAACATTATTAAGGAACAGGAAATATAATACAACTATATATAATTTCTTTTGTAATGAGTCTGTTAATATTTTTATTGATTCTTCCAGAAGGAATATTTTTTAATACTTAGGTGTATAATATTTCTTGAGACTTTCAAAAATGATATATATCTAGTATTGGGGAGTATTTGGATATAGAATCATATATATATTTTGTTATCAACAGATTAGCATTCAAAAGATGTTAATCTGTTTTTTATTTATCACTATATTAAACTATAAAACATTTTAGGAGGAGATTTTATGAAAAAATTATTTTTAAAGGCGGTTTTAGTTTCTATGTTTGCTGTATCTGGGCTTAGTTTTGGAGCTGATAAGCTCTATGTAGGAACAAATGCAGAGTTTGAACCGTTCGAATATCTACAAAATGGTGAAATTGTAGGATTTGATGTGGATTTGATGGAAGAGATAGCAAAATCTATGGGGAAAGAGATAGAATGGAAAAATATAGCTTTTGATGGACTACTTCCAGCTCTTCAAGCTAAAAAACTAGATGTAATTATAGCTGGAATGACAGCTACTGAAGAGAGAAAGAAATTTGTAAACTTTTCACAAACTTATTATGAATCAAATCAAATGATGTTAGTTCATGAAAAAAATCCAGTTGTAAAATCTTTTGATGAATTAAAAGGTCATGATGTAGGAGTTGTGCTAGGATATACTGGAGATATAGCAGTAAGTGAGATAGAGGGAGTGAAAGTTCATAGATATAATGCTACATCAGAAGCTATTATGGCTCTTAAAGCACAAAAAATAGATGTAGTTGTATTAGATTCTGAACCAGCTAAAAATTATGCTAAACAAAATCCAGAGTTGAAGTTAATCAACACAGATGTAGCAAAAGAGGAGTATGCAATAGCAGTAGGAAAAAATGATAAAGAGTTAGTTGAAGATATTGATAAAGCTTTAACAGAGTTAAAAGCAAATGGAACTTATGATAAATTAATAAAAAAATATTTTTCTGAGAAATAATTAAAACAGAGGAGAGGGATTTTAAATGAAAGAAAAGGTAGTATTAGCTTATTCAGGAGGGCTTGACACTTCAGTAATTGTACCATGGTTAAAGGAAAACTATAATGATGTGGAAGTAATAGCTGTTTCAGTAGATGTAGGTCAAAAAGATGATTTTATGGAAGTAGAAAAAAGAGCACTAGCTATTGGAGCTTCTAAATTCTATGTAGTAGATAAAAAAGATGAGTTAGTAAATGATTTTATTTTTCCTATGTTAAAATCAGGAGCTAAATATGAAAACGAATATCTATTAGGGACATCAATCGCAAGACCTGTAATAGCTAAAGCTTTAGTAGAGATAGCTTTAAAAGAGGGAGCTAATTATATAGCACATGGAGCAACTGGAAAAGGAAATGACCAAGTTAGATTTGAGTTAGGAGTAAAAGCTTTAGCTCCTAATATAAAAATAATAGCTCCTTGGAGAGTCTGGGATATAAAATCTCGTAAACAAGAGATAGAATATCTAAAATCTCATAATATAGATTTACCATTTAAAGAGGGAGTTACATATAGTAGAGATGAAAATCTTTTCCATATTAGCCATGAGGGACAAGAGTTAGAATCTCCAGCTAATGCACCTAAATATGATAATGTACTTCAATGGGTACTTCCTTTAGAAAAGGCAAGTGATACTGCTGAATGCATATCTATTGAATTTGTAAAAGGTGTTCCTACAAAATTAAATGGAGAAGCTCTAGATGGAGTTACTCTAATTAATAAATTAAATGATATAGGGGCAAAACATGGAGTTGGAGTATTAGATTTATTAGAAAATCGTCTTGTAGGAATGAAATCAAGAGGTGTGTATGAAACTCCAGGAGGAACAATATTATATTTTGCTCATGAAGAGTTAGAAAGACTTTGTTTAGATAGAGATACTCTTCAAGCTAAAATGAAATTATCTCATGATATGGCTAAATTAATATATAATGGACAGTGGTTCACTAAATATAGAAAATCTCTTTCAGCTTTTGTAGAGGAAACTCAAAAGTATGTAACAGGAATAGTAAATTTAAAATTATACAAAGGAAATATTATTTTAAATGGAATGGAATCAGATTACTCTCTATATTCTCAAGATTTCTCAACATTTGACGAAGATACAGTATATAATCAAAAAGATGCAGAAGGATTTATTAATCTATTTGGATTACCAATAAAAATAGAAAGTCTATTAAGAAAATAGTTTTTATAATAAGTTAATTATTTTATAAATAAAAGAAAACAATCATTAAATTTGGTTTAATGGTTGTTTTTTATTTTTGAAGTTCTAATTAATTTATATTTTGATAAAAAAGACTTAAAAGAGTAAGAAGTTTGTGTACACTAAACTTTACTTTTTTGCTTAATAGGAACTATGATACAAGGAATTTATGAATTAAAATATAGAAATAAATAGAAAAAAGAGTTGTTAAAAGCTAATAATTTTTATTAGATTAACAACTCTTTTTTGTTAGACAAGCTAATAAAGTTTTGGTATAATATAAGGAAGTTCATAATTATAATAAAGAAAAAATAAAGGTGAAATATGGAAAAGATATTTGAACAAGTAGCTAAGGAGTTAGGATTATCTCCAGCTCAAATAACAAACACTATGCAGCTTTTAGACGAGGGGGCGACTATACCTTTTATAGCTAGATATAGAAAGGAAGTTACTAATAATCTTGATGAGATAGAGATTGGAAAAATTTTAGAAACAGTTACTTATCAGAGAAGTTTAGAGAAGAGAAAAGAAGAGGTAATTAGACTTATTGAGGAACAGGGAAAACTTACTGATGAGATAGTAAAATCAGTAGCTTTGGCAACTAAACTTCAAGAAGTAGAGGATATATATTTCCCATATAGAAAAAAAAGAAAAACAAAGGCAGATACAGCAAAAGAAAGAGGATTAGAACCACTTGCTAACTATATGTTAGAAGCTCTATCAAACGAAGATGTAATTGAAAAAGCAAGGGAGTTTATAACAGAGGAAGTTCCTAGTGTAGAGGAAGCAGTAGAAGGAGCTATGCTTATATTGGCTCAAAATATATCTGAGACTCCTACTTATAGAGAGCAAATAAGAGAGATAATGCTTACTAAAGGAATAATTGCAACTAAAGAGAGTAAAAAAGCAAGAGAATTAGATATAAAAAAAGTTTACTCAGATTATTATCAATATAATGAGCCTATATCTAAGATGCCTTCTCATAGAATTTTAGCTGTAAATAGAGGAGAGAGTGAAGAAGTACTAACTGTTTCAATAGAATTTGAAGATGAAATAAGAATAAGAGTAGAGAGAGTCATATTGAAGGATTTTAAAAACAAAAATCTTCAAGATACTTATCAAAAAATAGTAGTAGATGCATTAGACAGATTAATACTTCCATCTATTGAGAGAGAGGTAAGAAATATCTTAACAGATAAAGCAGAAGAAGAGGCAATTAAAGTATTTAAAGAGAATTTAAAGAATCTTTTGATGCAAGCACCTTTAAAAGAAAAAAGCATACTAGCACTTGACCCAGGATATAGAACAGGATGTAAAGTAGCTATAATAGATAAAAATGGTTTTTATATAGGAAATGATGTATTTTTCTTAGTAGCAGATATGCATACACCAAAACAATTAGAAACGGCTGAAAAAAAGATAGTGGACTATGTAAAAAAATATAATATAGATATAATAGTAATAGGAAATGGAACTGCTTCAAGAGAAACAGAGAGTTTTGTAGCTGATGTAATTAGAAAAAATAACTTAAATACAAAATATCTTATAGCTAATGAAGCAGGAGCTTCAATATATTCAGCTTCAAAAATAGCAGCTGAAGAGTTTCCAGATTTAGATGTAACAGTGAGAGGAGCTATTTCAATAGGAAGAAGAATACAAGATCCACTTGCTGAATTAGTTAAGATAGATCCTAAATCTATAGGTGTAGGAATGTATCAACATGATGTAAATCAAGGTAAATTAGATGAATCATTAGATGCAGTTATAGCATATGTTGTAAATAGTGTAGGGGCAAATTTGAATACTGCTTCTTGGGCATTACTTTCACATATTTCTGGAATAAAGAAAAATATGGCTAAGAATATAGTTGATTACAGAAAGGAAAATGGAAATTTTAAAAATAGAAAAGAACTTTTAAAAGTAAAAGGAATTGGTGCAAAAGCTTATGAGCAAATGGCTGGTTTCCTTGTAATAGTAGACGGTGAAAATGTATTAGATAATACAATAATTCATCCAGAATCTTATCATAAAGCTATAGAATTATTAGCTGAATCTGGGCTTACAGTAGATGAGTATGGAGCAGATTTAAATGTGGCTAGGGAGAAATTAAAAGAATTTGATTATGCTAAATTTGCTAAAGAAAAAGAATATGGAGTAGAAACAGTAAAAGATATATATGAAGCTTTAATAAGAGATAGAAGGGACCCAAGAGATAGTTTTGAAAAACCACTTTTAAAATCAGATATCTTAAAAATAGAGAATTTACAACCTGGAATGGAGATAGAGGGAACAGTTAGAAATGTTGTAAAATTTGGAGCTTTTATTGATATTGGATTAAAAAATGATGCACTTTTACATATTTCTGAGATTTCAAATAAGTTTATAGATGATCCAAGTAAAGTTTTATCAGTTGGGCAAATTATAAAGGTTAGAATAAAAGATATTGATAAAGAGAGAGAGAGAGTAGGATTAACTAAAAAGGAGAAATAGTTGTAATGAGAGTAAGTAGAAATTCTCTTTTAGTCAGAATGGTATTTTATAATGATATTGCTATAGTAATATCTTCTATTACAATAGCACTTTTTTTGACATTTACAGCATTTCAAAATCTGGAATCTAAAGTAGTAGATTCTGTTAGGGATAAAATATCTCTAATGAATAGGGCTTATAATGGAGAAATTTTAAAAGTAAAAGATGAATTAAATCAAACATTAAGAAATTTTACAACCTTTGATAATAGAAAGTTAAATAATATTTTAAGTTATAGTGAAAGGGCAGCTCTAATTAGAAATCGTTTAGCAAGAAGAAACTATGAACTATATTCAAATTCAATTTTGTCTATAGTAGATGAAAATGGCTATGTATTAGGAGAAGTTAATAATGGAGAGGTTTCTCCTAAAATTGACAGAGAGAGTTTTAAAGCAAATGTATCTAATGTTGATAATGATATAAAAACAAGTTATTTTTCAAAAGTAGAAGATAAAATATATTCTCGAGTAATAGTAAGATATAACAATGAAAGTGAAAGAAGGCTATATTTAGTAGTTACACTTCCAATAGATGAAAGAGTTATGAAAAATTTATCACTACTTTCAAGTCTAGGAGAAGAGGATAAAGTTTTTCTAGTAGTAGATGAAAAATATAAGTTGGGAACTTTTAATCTGAAAGAAAATACTCCTATTTTAAGTAAGAGAGATAAAAATAAGTTTAATCTTAAAAACTATAATTATGTTTACAAAAAAAAGAGTATAGATGATGAAACTTATTATATAGCTTTATCAGATATATATGATTATAAAAATGAGTATATAGGTAGTTTTGGAGTTGCTTTATATTATGAAAATATAGAAGTTTTGAAATTGGTGATCTCTTTATCTGTAATAGTTATAGTCTTGCTTTTTGTAGCTGTAAGTACTACAATTTCAGCTAGAATGTTTAGTAAGCTTTTAGAACCTCTAGGAAGAATTATGGAGGCAGCTGAAGAGGTAAGTAAGGGAAATTATAAAATTTTTGTCAAGCCAGAAGGTGTAGATGAGATGAGAACCTTATCTAAGACTTTCAACAAGATGGCTACTGACATTAGAGCAAATGAGGAGCAAGCTAAAAGTAAAAATAGAAAATTAGTTGGAACTTTAAAAAGAATAGACGCAGTAGAAAAAATTCTTATGAATATTCAGATAGAAAATGATATGAATATTACAGTAAAAGAGATAATGTCAGCACTAACTTCAGAGATGGGGCTTGGCTTTAGTAGAGCTATGTATTTTAGGTATAGTAGAGAAATAGACACTATGGTAGGAGAATTTGCCACAGCAAATAATAAAGTCAAACGAGAAATATTAAATGGAGTAGAGAGCACTGGTGGATTTAAATTTCAAATAGAAGAAATAGCTGAACTAGTGAAGCTTATAAAAATACCATTTAAAAATAGCAATTTAATAGCTAAATCTCTATTAGAAAAAAGGATAATCTTTCAAAATGATAAGGGATATAAACATGAATTGGGAAATGAATTATTTAAAAGTTTAGGAATAAATAATTTTTTAATCATGCCTATATATAGTGAGACTAGAAATTATGGCTGTATTGTGGTAGACTATTTTGGAAAGGATAATAAAGTTACTCAGGAAGAGGTAGAATTATTAACTCTTTTATTTTTAAATATCTCAATCAGAATAAAAAATAGAACTTTAGAAGAAGAAAAAATAGACTTTGAAAGAACAGCTACAATAGGAAAGCTTGTAGATAGATTTTTTAAAGGAAGAGAGGTTTCCTTTGAAAAAATGTTAGAGTTTACCGAAAGAATGCATGAGTATGACCCAAGTAATAGTTTGTTAAAAATTCAGATCCAGGAAATAAAAGATGAGATAGGAAAACTTAGAAGAGAGAGAGAGATTCTAAATGAGTATGTAAATGTAAAAAATAGTAATCCTTTAGAGATAATAGAAATAGAAACAATATTCTCAGAGATAATTGCAGATATAGAACCTAGATTAGAAAAATTGGGAATAAATATCTCAACATTTATAAATTATAATGGTAAAATACTAGGGAATAGAGCAAGGCTTAAAAGAGCTTTTTATGAAGTTATAAAAAATGCAAAAGAATCTTTTGATAAGGTAAATAATGATAATAAAAAGATAAATATAATAGTAACAAAAGAGAAAAATGTTGATAAAATTAAAATAAATATAATTGATAATGGAATTGGAATGACTAAGGAGCAATTAGAAAATATATTTGAACCTTTTGTGGGATATAATGAAAATGCACCAGGATTAGGACTTTCAATAGTATCAAGAATAATAAAAGATCATCATGGTGTAATAAAAATATCATCAGAGTTAGACGAAGGAACAGATGTAAAAATAACTTTAAATATATATAAGGAGGAGATTTTATAATGAGTGAAAAGGAT